>MDTB01045994.1_pt1 | contig 28208 bp, 29 predicted proteins | sample 811161 | NCBI WGS metagenome assembly MDTB01 (sample SAMN05326650, study PRJNA326480) | marine metagenome | isolation source: seawater | place: Mediterranean Sea | collected 2009
GCTGAGGCCAGGGGTTTGAACGTGGTGCATGCCGACGCCACCATGGATGACACCTTGCTGGATGCTGGTCTGGAGCATTGCCGCAGCCTCGTGGTGGCACTGCCAGGTGATGCCTCCAACCTTTACGTGATTCTCAGTGCCAGAGATCTGCGTCCCGACTGTCGGCTAATCGCCAGAGCCAACACCGTCGAGGCGTCCTCAAAACTGCGGTTGGCCGGTGCCAGCGTTGTGGTCAGCCCCTATGTAGCCGGAGGACGGGTGATGGCCGCGTCAGCGCTGCGTCCGCTGGCCGTGAATTTCATGGAACTCCTGGCGGGCTCCGACTATGAAATCGAGGAATTCCAGCTCAGCAGCGATCCACGCCAGTTGGAGACTGTTCATCGCCGATCGCTTCAGGAACTGGAATTGGGGCGTCGCAGTGGCGCCATGGTGCTGGCCATCCGGGATGGTGAACGCTTGATCGCCAATCCCAGCAGTGATGTTCAGCTCGGACCAGGACAACTCCTGATTGTTCTGGGAAGCAAAGAGCAACTCGCCGTTTTTCAGGGATTGCTGGGCGAAGCGGTGATCACCGTCGACAACATGCCTGCCTGAGCGTTCTTTGAGGATGGAACTGCGGATCTCTACGATCCTGCGAGCTCCGAGCTCTTCATGACCACCCCTGCTTCGATCGCCGGTCAGACCGCGCTGGTGACGGGAGGCGGACGGGGCATCGGTCGCGCCGTCGCGCTTGCGTTGGCGGAAGCAGGTGCAGAAGTGGTGGTGAACTACTCAAGTTCCGCGCAAGCCGCTGAGGAGGTCGTGAGCGCGATCAAGGATGGCGGTGGCAAGGCTTACGCGCTTCAGGCGAATGTGTCGATCGAAGACGACGTGGAGACCCTGTTCAAAACGGTGCTGGAGCGCAGCGGCCGACTGGACGTGCTGGTGAACAACGCCGGCATCACGCGCGATGGCCTGCTGATGCGCATGAAGACCAGCGACTGGCAAGCGGTGATTGATCTCAATCTCACCGGCGTGTTCCTGTGCAGTCGTGCCGTTGCACGTCCGATGCTGAAACAGAAAAGTGGTCGGATCATCAACATCACCTCGGTGGTGGGCCTGATGGGGAATGCCGGCCAGGCGAACTACGCGGCAGCCAAGGCGGGGGTTGTTGGACTAACCCGAAGCACGGCGAAGGAGCTGGCCAGCCGTGGCATCACGGTGAATGCGGTGGCCCCCGGTTTCATCGCGACCGACATGACCAAGGGTCTGGATGCCGATGCCATTCTTCGCGACATTCCCCTGGGAACCTTCGGAACGCAGGAACAGGTTGCTGGAGCAGTGCGTTTTCTGGCCGCTGATCCAGCCGCGGGTTACATCACTGGCCAGGTGTTGCAGGTGGATGGCGGAATGGTGATGGCCTGAGCTCTACAACTCAAGCGGCTGAGCCAACTCATCGCGAAGACGGCGGATGCGCTGCAGCAATCTCAACCTGCGGCTTCTCGCCGTAGCCGTCAGAAAAATCCGGAGAGGGACGTAGACGAGCGCCATCGATGCCGCCAGGCCTGCCATCAGGACAAAGAACAGCGCACCGGAGTCGGCCATGCCCGGACGTTAATCAGCCAGTGCTGGCCCGGCATCACCAAGACCAGGACCATTCGGCTTTCCCCACCATTGAGGCCCTCCTCTTCAGCCTGTCCGCTGTGGGACATTGATTAATGGCGGATCCGCGACCATGGCCAAACTTCTTTCCTTTTCCGACGACTCCCGCAGCTCCCTTGAGCGTGGTGTCGACGCCCTCGCTGACGCCGTTCGCGTCACCATCGGCCCCCGCGGCCGCAATGTGGTTCTCGAAAAGAAATTCGGCGCTCCTGACATCGTCAATGACGGCGACACGATTGCCAGAGAAATCGAACTCAAGGATCCGTTCGAGAACCTTGGCGCCAAGCTGATTCAGCAGGTGGCTTCCAAAACCAAGGACAAAGCCGGAGACGGAACCACCACCGCAACCGTTCTGGCCCAGGCAATGGTCAGGGAAGGTCTGCGCAACACAGCTGCCGGCGCCAGCCCTGTGGAACTGCGCCGCGGCATGGAAAAAGCTGTGGCACAGGTGATCACCAGCCTTGGGGAACGCAGTCAGAGCGTCGCCGGCGACGCGATCCGACAGGTCGCCACCGTTAGCTCAGGAGGAGATGACGAGGTCGGGCAAATGGTGGCAGAAGCCATGGATCGCGTCAGCGTCGATGGCGTCATCACGGTGGAGGAATCCAAATCGCTGGCGACCGAGCTGGAAATCACCGAAGGGATGGCCTTTGATCGCGGATACAGCTCCCCGTACTTCGTCACAGACGGGGACCGTCAGATCTGCGAATTCGATAATCCTCTGATCCTGCTCACGGATCGCAAGATCAGTTCCGTTGCCGATCTTGTCCCCGTCCTGGAAGAGGTTCAAAAACTTGGATCACCCCTACTGATCCTGGCCGAAGAGGTCGAGGGTGAAGCCCTTGCCACCCTCGTCGTGAACAAGAACAGGGGCGTGCTTCAGGTCGCTGCTGTGAGAGCTCCTTCGTTCGGGGAGCGCCGCAAGGCTGCCCTCGAGGACATCGCCATCCTGACGGGAGGCACGGTCATCAGCGAAGACAGGGCCATGACCCTCGACAAGGTGAGCCTCTCGGATCTGGGTAAGGCTCGGCGCATCACGATCAGCAAGGAGAACACCACGATCGTCGCCAATGAAGACCACCAGAGTGCCGTTGCCGATCGCGTTGCCTCCATCAAGCGGGAGCTTGATGCAACCGATTCCGACTACGACAAGGAAAAACTGAACGAGCGGATTGCCAAGCTGGCAGGAGGAGTGGCGGTGATCAAAGTTGGGGCTCCGACGGAGACCGAACTCAAAAACCGGAAATTACGGATCGAAGATGCCCTGAACGCCACCCGCGCCGCCGTTGAGGAAGGCATCATTGCCGGAGGTGGAAGCACGCTTTTGCAGCTGTCCGACAACCTCGATTCACTGGCGGCAAGCCTCAGTGGCGAATTACGTACTGGCGTTGAAATTGTCCAGAGAGCTCTGACAGCTCCCGTTCATCAAATTGCCGCCAATGCCGGCCGCAACGGCGATGTTGTAATTGCAGAGATGCGGTCCAGCGGCAAGGGTTTCAATGCCATGACCGGCACTTTTGAAGACCTGCTGGCCTCCGGGATCGTGGACGCCGCCAAGGTGGTTCGTCTCGCAGTTCAGGATGCCGTTTCCATTGCTGGCCTGCTGATCACCACAGAAGTGGTGATCGCTGACAAACCTGAACCGCCGGCAGCCGCAGCACCCGATGGGGGCGGTGATCCCATGGGTGGGATGGGAGGAATGGGCGGTATGGGAATGCCTGGTATGGGCGGAATGGGTGGTATGGGAATGCCCGGCATGGGCGGTATGGGAATGCCAGGAATGATGTGATCAGCCAGCCATGCCCCGGCAGTAGGCAGCCACCTGCAGATCCACTCCGGTGATTGCAGTGCCCACAACAACGTTGTCCGCTCCAGCCTCAAGGGCTGAGCGGGCTTCCTCCGGGGATGCAATGCCGCCTTCACAGATCAGACGGACGGATGTTTTGAGCTCATGCCGAAGAGCCGGCAGCAACGAGAGCGCCGGCGGCCTGGATCCTGACGTTTCCTCTGTGTAGCCGAACAGAGTGGTGCCAACCCACTCACAGCCCAGTTCTGCTGCCTGCAAACCATTCTCGACGCTGTCGACATCAGCCATTAATGGAGCTCGCAGTTCATCGCGGCTTCGCCCGATCAGATCATCGAGACGCTGACCATCCGGCCGAAAACGGGACGTCGCGTCAATGGCCACAACATCGGCACCAGCAGACCAGACGGCTTGAATCTCTCGCCAACCTGGGGTGATGTACACGGAGCTGTCGGGAAAGGTGCGCTTCCACAGCCCGATGATCAACGCCTCGGGGCAGCGGCGGCGTACAGCTCCGATGTGCTCCGGACTCTCAAGACGAACACCCACTGCACCATTGCGCAGCGACGCCTCCGCCATCGCTGCGATGACCTCGGGATCACGCATGGGTGAACCGGGAGGAGCTTGCACGGAGACGATCAGACCTCCATCCAAGGCTTCAGCTTTCATCAGCATCGTTGTTCAGGACGCCTTGGGGAGCTGATCATCAGCTCCTGGCAGCCAGCGACGAAGCGACCGGGGTGTGCTGATCGGTGGGGCAGGGATGGAAGCCACTGCAGGAATCGAGCGAACCGCAGTCAAGGGACGCGACGGCACGGAATCAACTGCAGACGGATCGCCTGAAGAAGGCTGTTCTGAAAGGGGGGAGTGTTCTGAAACAGGGGGCTGTTCTGCAACGGGGTCTTGGGTCGCAGCGACGAAGTCCTCGGGCTCTGGCTCGTCCTGTTTGAGATCGTCGGAGTTGAGATTATCGATTGTGAGCTCATCTGGCATCGGCTCATCGATCTCGGCTGCTTCGATCGCGGATGAATCGATGGCGGATGAATCGATTTCGACCTGATCAGACTCAGGCACATCAGTGGTCAGAGGCTCTTTGCCCAGCCAATCAGCGATCGGTTCCGACACCATCGATGACGTGGGCATCGAATCAACGCCGTAGCGATGAACCCACTGACTTTTCAGAAGGAGCAACTCCCGAGTTTCGCCACGTTGATCAGCCTCTTCAATCAGGCTGGCCAAAGCATTCCGTCGAAACGATGGTTGCTGAAACGGGGAGGTCTGCACGGATTCAGGAGAGCTTTCGGTTGAGCAGAGGACGGATCAGTAAAAACAGTCCGACCGTGAGCACCATCAAGATCGTCAAACAGTGAAAGCCGGTGAGCTGTCCGTAAGGAGCATCCAGCAGTACTGAGGAAAGATCGACTGGACCGCTGTATGCAGCCCGAATGGGTTCTATCGCGAAGGTAAGTGGATTCAGTGATGCAAGCCAGCCCAGCCAGGACGGCATGAAGGACAGAGGTGCCAATGCCGTGCTGGCGAATAACAACGGCAGGTTGGCCACAAAGATGACCGCGATGAGCTCGATATGACCCGGCAAGGCAAAGGCCAGGCCAAGGCTGAGTGCGGTGACTGCGAACACCAAAAGCAACAGGCTGAAGACCACCAGGACGAGGCCACCGAACCCTGGCCAGCCGTAACCGAGGATCGCCGCTGTGCCCATGATCGCCAGACTTTGCAGCAGGCTGATCACCGTGATGTAGATCACCGAGGCGAGCACAATCGAGCTGCGGCTCCGAAGAGGTGCCACAAGCAATCGGTTGAGAAAACCAAACTCACGGTCGAACATCACCGGCAGCCCAGCATTGAGAGCTCCGCTGAATGCCGTGAAGACAATCACTCCAGCTCCCAGAAAACGGCCGTAACTCATTCCGCCTGGCAACAAACCCTCCGGCGCCTTGGCGAACAGAGCTCCGAACAGAATCAGCCAGATCAATGGCTGCAGGATTCCAGCCACCAATGAGGACGGGCGACGGGCAAGCTGCAGGAACAGACGGCGGGTGAGGGCCAGGGTTTCCTGACTGAGTTCCGCGAAGGCACTGGGTGACTCGGGAACGAAAGGGGCTTGGAGGCTCGGAGTGTTCATCGATCAGGAATCCTGAAATAAAAGGTGAGCAAACAACGTCATCAGCGCATCGACTGGCGCCGTTCCTGCTTGACGTCGCGCTGTCCTGCTGTCGCAAGTTCCGCATCCATCAGGGTGCGGCCTGTGGCCTGCAGGTAAACATCGTCAAGGCTGGGGCGGCTCTGGGCGAGAGCAAACACCGGAAGCCCTTCATGGGCCAGACGATCACGCAAGCGCGCAATCACCGGGTCGTCCTCGATCACCAGGTTGAGGGAGTATCCCTGGGCGCGGTTGATCACAACCTGGCGGACGCCCTCAACCTGCTCAAGCAATCCCCGTACCAGAGAAGCCTCTTGTAAGTCGCTGAACTCCCTGACGCGCAAGGTGACACGGTCACCGCCCAGCTGCTGTTTGAGCTCATCGGGCGCACCTTCGGCAATCACGGAGCCGTTATCGATGATGGCCATGCGATCGGCCAGGGCCTCAACCTCCTCGAGGTAATGACTGCTCAAAAGCACACTGGTGCCCTCGGAGACAAGACGTTGCAGCAGCTCCCAGATGGCAGCCCGGCTTTCGATATCAAGACCGACGGTGGGCTCGTCAAGAATCAGGAGTTTGGGCCGATGAAGTAGTCCGGCTGCCAGATCCAGGCGCCTGCGCATCCCTCCTGAATACGTACCGCACCGTCGATCGATCCAGTCACCCATATCAAGACGATCAACGAGATCCGCAATGCGGGCATCCCGGACAACGGCCCTCAGGTGGTAGAGGTCGCCCTGCAGCTGAAGCAGCTCCCGGCCCGTAAGGATTTTGTCAATCGCCACTTCCTGCGCCACATAGCCAAGCAACTGCCTGACGGCTCGAGGTTGATCAAGAGCATCGAGCCCAGCAACCAGAACCTCTCCGCTGTCGGGAGCAAGCAGGGTGGCCAGAATTCTGAGCATCGTGGTCTTGCCAGCCCCATTGGGACCGAGCAGACCAAACAGGCAACCTTCGGGAACGTTTAAAGACAGATCCCGAAGAGCAATGACAGCGCCATAGGACTTGTGGATCTGACGCAGTTCAATCAACGCCATTGCGATGTCGCCGTCTGGTGATTCTGGCTGGGTACCCGACTTTAAGAAGACTCAGCTTGTCTGCAGCTGAGTCAAAAGCGACCAGACCTGTTCGTCGAAGAGGCTGGCCTGGGAGGTGCGACTGAGCACCAGCAACAGACAGATCCCGAACAAATAAAGAATCGACCAGCGAAACAGGCCCTTGGCCCCTGGCAGGCTGTCTGGATCTGATCCCAGTCGATTCACCATCTGCAGAAGGCGACCGTTGAACGGAAGCAGCATCAAGCCGTAGAAGATGCCTCCCGTGGGTAAAGCCCAGATCCCGAAGGTGCTGAGACAGACCGTGGCCCATCCATAGCGATGGATAGCCCGTGCCGTGACAACCGGTCCTTTGACAACGGGAAGCATCGGGATTCCGACGGATCGATAGTCCTCCCTGAGCAGCAGGGCCAGAGCCCAGAAATGGGCGGGGGTCCAGACCATCACAAGAGCGAAGAGCCACCAGCCGCCGAGGCCGATATGCCCCGTGGCAGCAGCAGCACCGACCAGGGGGGGAATGGCTCCTGCCACACCGCCAATCACAATGTTTTGGGGTGTGCGGGGCTTGAGCAGTGCTGTGTAGAGAAGGACGTAGCTGCAGAGTCCAAGCAGGGAGAGTCCGGCCGCAAGGCAGTTCACCCCACTCACCAGCAGCATTGCCGCCGTCAGGGTGCAGGCGATCGCACCGATAAAGGCACTGGTCGGAGAGAGCCGACCCGAGGGCAGAGCCCGACCGCTTGTCCTCGCCATGCGGGCATCAAGATCCTGCTCCCACAAGCAATTGAGAACACCGGCAGCAGCCGAAGCCAGCGCACCACCGCCGAGAGTGCAGACGAGTCGAGGTGAGGACAGGGGCCATCCCTCAGTCAGCGCCATTCCTCCGAGTGTTGTGGCAAGCAACAGGGGAATCAGGCGGGGTTTGGCGACCTCAAGCCAGGGGGGCAGCTTGACCCTTTTGCGTGATGGGACGACCTCTTCACGGGTGGGCGCGACAGAAGCAGAGACCGAACTAGCCATGACAAGGCTCCATGGAGGTGTCGTCGAGGACGACGGGGAGAGGGGTAGGAGACGTCTCTGGACGCCTGGCCACAAGGGCAGCGAGCAGGGCCACCAGAAGAGCGGCAACCAGCTGATGGGCGACGGTGACGCCGGGTTGAGACAGACCCAGGCGCAGGGTCAACACACCCAACGCCACCTGGGCACCGACAAGGACGCAGAGGCCCAGCAGAAATGGCCACTGACGGCGACTCCAGCCCCCAGCGATCAGTGCCGTAACAACGAACAACAGCACCACTGAAGCGACAGGAGTCGCCATCGAGCGATGCAAGAGCAACCAGCGACAGTTTTCACCGCCGAGAAGACAACTCTGAGCCGCCCAGGAGGTCGCCATCCGCGCACCCAGCAGGCTCTGACTGACGACACCAAGCAGGGCAAAGCCGGACAACAGTCGCCACCAGAGAGGAGAGGCATCAGCGGAAGGTTGAAGCAAACGCTGAGTCAATCCGCTCATCAGCACCACAAGGGTGAGAGCCAAGGCCAGATGAGCCGTCACGATGCCGGATGGCAACAACTGCAGGACGGTGAGGGCCCCAAGACCTCCCTGCAATGCCACGAGAAACACCAGAACGGTGCAGAGCCATGGGAGCCATCCAGGCAGAAGACGCCTCCAGACAAACGATGCAACAGCCATGACGAGCAAGGCGACACCGACCACGAAGGCATCCAGCCGATGGAACCACTCTAGAAACACCTGGATGTTCATCTGCCGTCCCGGCAACAGGGTGCCGTAACAAAGTGGCCAGTCCGGACAAGCCAGACCTGCTTCCATGACGCGGGTGGCACCCCCAATCACCACAAGGGCAATCAGGGCAACGACGAGATGAGCGGCAAGAAGAGCAAGACGCCGCCGAAGAGGAGACGTGGATGAAACAGTCATCGAGGCATCTCCGCCCGGGGTGATTCCCGGAGCGTTATTCGGACCGTAGCGATCGCCTCCTAAGCGGCACGTTGTATGGACGACTGCAACATCCTGAAAAGAGAATTAATCCACTTTTGCTGACATGTGTTCAGCCAAATCAAGCGAAATGGAGCAAATCAAACGATTTTTAGGCGGCCTTAACAATCACAGCATGGAGTTCACAAGCAGGCTCCATAGGCTGAACGTACTCAGGGATTCACGGAATGCAGATCCCTTCAGCAATCATCACTCTTGTAATTGGGATGGTCCTTGTCCTGGGAGGGATGTGGATTGGCCAGAACATCAATCTTTTGCCGATTGATGCCAGCGTGAATGCGCCGATCTACGACGAACTTTTTCAGGTTTTGTTCACGATTGGAACCATTCTTTTTATCGGCATCATCGGATTGCTGGTGTTCAGCCTGGTGCGCTTCAGACGGCGACCAGGCCAGCTCGGTGATGGCATCGCCATAGAAGGCAATCTCCCCCTGGAGATTTTTTGGACAGCGGTTCCAGCTGTTGTTGTGCTCTTTGTGGGCCTCTACAGCTACGACATCTACGACCGAATGGGCGGCATGGTTCCCCTCGCCCATGACCATTCCGCGGGGATGGCCGAGCAGAGGATTTGGGGAGGAATCAGTTCCGGGACGGTCGAATCCGGAATTGTTGATGCCCTGCCCATCGACGTCACGGCGATGCAGTTCGCATTCCTGTTCCACTACCCCGACGGTGACATCACAGCCGGAGAGCTGCACGTGCCTGCTGGTCGCCCGGTCACGCTGCGACTGGAAGCCAAGGATGTGATCCATGCGTTCTGGGTTCCGGAATTTCGTCTGAAGCAGGACGTCATTCCCGGTCAGCCAACGCAACTGAGTTTCACGCCAACCCGACCAGGTCGTTACCCGATCGTCTGCGCTGAGCTCTGCGGTCCTTATCACGGCGGCATGAGATCCACCGTGGTTGTCGATGAACCAGAAGCCTGGGACACCTGGTTCAGCGGTAACGCCAAACCAGATCCGACCAGCGAAACAGCTTCAACCAACACCTGAGATGACTGTCACTCTCCTTCCAGACACAGGAACCGAACGTCCTCCGAGACTTCAGCCAACGGGTTGGCTGAAGTATTTCAGCTTCAGCGTCGATCACAAAGTGATTGGCCTGCAGTATCTGGTCTGTGGCTTTCTCTTTTATTTGATCGGCGGAGCCTTGGCAGGTGCAATCCGAACGGAGCTAGCCAGCCCTGTCGCGGACTTCATGGCGCGTGATGTTTACAACCAGGTGCTCACCCTGCATGGCACGGTGATGATTTTTCTCTGGATCGTTCCTGTTGTGAACGGCGCTTTCGGGAATTACCTGATTCCCTTCTATGTGGGAGCCAGGGACATGGCATTCCCTCGGTTGAACGCGGTTGCATTTTGGTTGATTCCTCCGGCAGGACTGCTGTTGATCAGCAGTTATTTCATTACTGGAGCTGCTCAATCAGGCTGGACGGCCTATCCCCCATTGAGCATTACAACGCCAGCGACAGGGCAGGTTCTCTGGATTCTGAGTGTTTTGCTTCTGGGTGGAAGTTCCATCTTCGGCGGCATCAATTTCATCGCAACGATCCTGAAACTGCGACGTCCAGGTTTAAAGCTGATGCAACTGCCGATGTATTGCTGGGCCATGCTTGGCACCAGCATTTTGGTGGTGCTGTCGACGCCGGTTCTGGCTGGCACACTCGTTCTGCTCAGCTTCGACATCGTTGCGCACACAGGCTTTTTCAATCCCACTCTCGGCGGCAATGTCGTTGTTTATCAGCATCTGTTCTGGTTCTATTCGCACCCAGCCGTTTACATCATGGTTCTGCCGGCTTTCGGGCTGGTCAGTGAAATCCTGCCCATTCACGCCAGGAAGCCTTTGTTCGGTTACACCACCATGGTGTATTCGATCATGGCGATTGTTGTTCTGGGCCTGATCGTCTGGGCACACCACATGTTCACCAGTGGTACGCCTCCCTGGATGCGCCTGTTCTTCACGATTGCCACAGCATTCATCGCCGTTCCAACCGGCATCAAATTCTTCAACTGGCTGGCAACACTCTGGGGAGGTCGAATCAGCCTCAATAGTGCCGTGCTGTTCTCATGCGGATTCATCGTGAACTTCGTCCTCGGCGGGATCACCGGAGTTGCTCTTGCTCAGGTGCCATTCGACATTCATGTTCACGACACCTACTTCGTGGTTGCCCACTTTCACTACATCGTCTTCGGCGGTTCGGTGTTCGTGATCTTCGCCTCGATCTACCACTGGTATCCGAAGTTCACAGGGCGGATGCTCAATGAGGATCTTGGACGTCTTCATTTCGCACTCACATTCATTGGCTTCAACCTCTGCTTCGGCCCCCAGCACTGGCTGGGCCTGAACGGAATGCCGAGGCGGGTTGCGGAATACGACCCCCAGTTCACCTTGATCAACCAGATCAGTTCCGTGGGTGCCCTGCTGATGGCCATCAGCACTCTCCCCTTCCTCTGGAACGTGGTGCACAGTGCTTTCAAGGGTCAGCCAGCCGGAGACAACCCATGGAATGCCCTGACTCCTGAGTGGCTGACCAGCTCCCCACCCCCGGTGGAGAACTGGATCGGCGAAGCACCGTTGGTTGAGGAGCCCTATGGCTATGGCGTCTCCCCTGATCAGTTCGACCTCGCATCCACCAGCGGCAGTGACCTTTGGAGCAGTGGCAAATGACCAGCACCCTTTCCGTCAACCACGAAGGCGAATCCCAAGGGGATGGCCAGATCGACCATGACCAGCACGGCCATGAGGAGCACGCCGACCACCGCATGTTCGGGTTGGCAACCTTTCTGATCGCCGACGGCATGACCTTTGCCGGGTTCTTCGCTGCCTACCTCACCTTCAAAGCGGTCAATCCCCTGCCTGCCGGGGCCATTTACGAGCTGGAACTGCCGCTGCCCATCCTTAACACCATTCTGCTGCTGGTCAGCAGCGCCACCTTCCATCGGGCCGGCAAAGCCCTGCATCTCGGCAACAACCCGCTTTGCCGCAGATGGCTGCTGATCTCAGCAGGCCTTGGCATTGCCTTTCTGGTGAGCCAGATGGTCGAGTACTTCACCCTTCCTTTCGGTCTCACCGACAATCTGTACGCCAGCACCTTCTTTGCAGCCACAGGGTTTCACGGTCTTCATGTCACCCTCGGAGCACTGATGATCCTGATCGTCTGGTGGCAAGCCAGATCAGATGGAGGACGCGTTAATCAGAACAATGCATTCCCCCTTGAAGCAGCAGAGCTTTACTGGCACTTCGTCGATGGCATCTGGGTGATCCTGTTTGTGATCCTTTATCTGCTCTGATCCCTTGCCAGCATTGAAAAGCGACGCCACAATTCAAGTGAATCAGTTGTCAAAATGCTGATCGGCAAGGATTTACTCGACAAAGCCAGATCTCTGAGCAACAGGCCAGAGGATGAAATTGCCCGTGGATGTGGCTACGTCGGCCCCAGTGGACGGGTGCTGCGTAAAAGTTTCTATCGAGCCCTTGTTGAAGCGAAGGGGTACAAAGTTCCCTCCAGCAATGGCGGCAGCAACGGAACGAGAGGGCGTCAGGCCGAGTTCCGCACCCGTGTGCATGGGAACGGCAACCTGCTCATCGGACACGCCTACACCCGTCGTCTCGGGCTGGAACCGGGGCAGGAATTCAAGATCGAACTGCATCGGGATTCCGGCTCGATCTGGTTGCTCCCCATGGAGCAGGACGCAGCCGAGCCCAGCAGCCAGAAGGATGATTCACTCGTGGAAGCAGACGGATAAGGCGAATTCACTGCCAACCGTGTGAACTCAACCAATCTGTTGACATCGGTGTATCCATCGATGTTGATTCACTTGCGGGCTGATGCTCTGCGCCGGTTTGGATCAAGCGTTCGGCATAGCGGGCCAACTGATCGGCCTCAAGGTTGACGCGATCTCCAACAACGCGATGGCTGAGCGTCGTGATGCTCCAGGTGTGAGGAATGACCGCCAAGGTGAAACGAGCGCCATCGGCGGTGCAGCGGGCCACCGTGAGACTGATCCCATCAACGGCGATGCTGGCCTTGTCGCAGATGTAGCGACCGAAACCGGGGTCGTCCCAGCGCAGTTCCAGCTCCCATGACTGGGGCAGGGAGTCGATCGCCATCACCTTGGCGCAGGCATCAACATGACCGCTGACGAGATGGCCACCAAGGCGATCGCTGAGGCGCAGAGCGGGCTCGAGGTTGACGGCCCCACCTCGCTCTGCCTTGGCTCCCAGGGTGGTTCGTTGAAGGGTTTCCTCGCTGACATCGGCGCGAAATCCGTCTCCGCAGAGTTCCGCCACGGTGAGGCAGACCCCATCGACGGCAACGCTGTCGCCGAGTGCCAGCGGAGCAAAGGGTGCGCATCCCTCGATCACCAGGCCACCAGACCGCCGCTGCAGTCGACCGATGGCCTGAACCAATCCCGTGAACATGTCAGCCTCGCCTGCGCTGTGGCCTCTGGCCATAATCGGATAGGGCCGAAGCATCGCCATGGTTGAAATGAGCGTGGCTGGAATTGCCCTTGATGCCGCAAGTCGCACACCGATCGTGCTGTTGCGCGATCCCTCAGGGCGGCGCCAAGTGCCGATCTGGATCGATCAGGCCCAAGCACACAACATCATGGCTGGGCTGCAGGGCACGGAATCCCCCAGACCGCTCAGCCATGACTTGATGGCCGCGCTGTTGGAAGCCGGAGGACTGGAACTGCGACGCGTGATCGTCCATGCCATCGAGGACAGCACTTTTCATGCCGTGTTGAAGCTTCAGGAGATCACAGAGGAAAGGGAGACAGACGGCGATGAGCCGGGCTCAGAGGCAGACCAGGAGCTGATCGAAGTCGATGCCCGGCCGAGTGATGCCATCGCCCTTGCCGTTCGCACCGGCAGCAGTATCTGGATGCTGGAGGAGGTGGTGGCAGAGGCCTCGATTCCCGTTGACGCCGAGGCGGATGCGGAAGACCAAAGCGCCTTCAGCCGGTTCGTCGACGACCTCAGTCCTGCAGCGCTGGTTCGCCACCTCCGTCACCGAGGAACCCACGAACCCGGTGCAAAAGAAGCCAACGACGATGAGCCCAACAACGACGACCCTTCTACGGACGACCCGTGAGACGGCCGTTCGGCGGAGGACGCTCGGTCAGCCTGTTCAGCCTGGGCACGATGCGCGCCCTCGCCTCGCCGGACCAGATGATCTCGGTCCTCAGAGCTGCTCTTGATGCCGGCATCAACCACCTTGAAACTGCGCCGGCCTACGGCCCGGCGGAACATTTTTTGGGGCAAGCACTGCAGCGGCTTGAAAACGAGGGCAAGCAATCCGCAGAAGGCTGGGTCATCACCAGCAAACTGCTGCCTGGAATCTCTCTGGACGAGGGAAAACGTCAACTGAAGGCGATCCTTCAGCGGCTGGGGCGCAGCAAGCTCGACAACCTGGCCGTGCACGGTCTCAACCGGCCCGCGCACCTCAAATGGGCCCTGCATGGAGAGGGTGCGGCACTTCTGGAATGGTCCATGCAGTGCGGGCTCGTGGAGCAGATTGGCTTCAGCAGTCACGGCAGCCAGGAGCTGATTGGCGACGCCATCGCCTCAGAACGCTTCAGTTTCTGCTGCCTGCATCTGCATCTTCTTGACCCCCAGCGCCTGCCTCTGGCCCATGAAGCCCTTGAGCGGGGAATGGGGGTTCTGGCGATATCACCGGCCGACAAAGGAGGACGGCTACAGGCCCCAAGCCCGACTCTTGTGGAGGACTGCACACCCATCCAACCCCTGCAGCTCGCCTATCGCTATCTGTTGGCCGAAGGCATCAGCACCCTGTCCGTCGGCGCAAGCGATCCCACTGATCTCGCCCTGGCCAGTCAGCTCAGAGACGCCGGTGGACCGCTCGGGCCCGAGGAGGAGAACACGCTCAACCAACTGATGCAGCAGCGTTCTGCGCGGCTGGGGGAGGACCAGTGTCACCAGTGCCGGGAGTGCCTTCCATGTCCGCAGCAGGTGCCCATCCCAGATCTCCTGCGCCTCCGCAATCTTGCCGTTGGCCACGACCTGATCGGCTTTTGCCAGGAGAGATACAACCTGATTGGACGGGCGGGGCATTGGTGGGAGGAGATCGACGCCGACGCCTGTCGCCATTGCGGCGACTGCCTGCCGCGGTGCCCCCATCAACTGGCCATTCCGGAGCTCCTGCGCGACACCCACCGGCGCTTGAAAGCAACGCCTCGCCGCCGTTTATGGGGCTGAAGCGCGCCAACGCTGGCTGAGAGAGTCGCGCTGCTGCTGGGTCAACGGAGACAGAGACCAGCAGCTGGACCAGACATCCAACGGCGGGAGCAGCAGGTCCCGCCAGCGGGACGGCAGCCCTGCGCGCAGCTGAGGAAGATCCAATGACCTCAGTGGCGGACGCCATCCGGAGGCCACAAGCCGACTCAGCATCGGGAGGCTCCAGGCTGTCTCCACCCAGGCCTGGGGCAGCGGCTCACGGGTGTCGGCGGGACGAACCAGCAGCGTCCAGTGCAGAGGAGCACCACTGCTGGGAAGAACGGCGCTTAAACGCGGATCTCGACGCAGCAATGTCATGCAGCGCTGGAGCGGGGTCACCAGCACGCGGGCCTTGTCTTTAAGCAGCCAGTTGATGCCTTGACGATCGTCATAGGTGAGAACTTGCCGCCGCAACCGCTCCAACGCATCCGTTGCAGTCATGCGATCAGCAAGCTCGATCACCAGTCGCGGACTCTGCGGCAACACCACCTGGCCAGTCAGAGCGGAGTCGAGCAACACCTCCCAGCCATCGACAGAGGTGGATCTCCAGCGATCACCTCCTCGGAACACCATCACCCATGGACTGACGGCAACGGGCAGCAGTTGCGCTGCCCTGGTGGCGCCCTGCAGCTGCAGGAACTGAGCGGCGGTCTGATCCAGCTGCGAGTGCAGAGGTGCCGTCTGAACCGGCTGCAACAGATCTTGCGGAAAGCTGGTCAGCCATCCATCAGTCAGAGCGATCAGATCCACGGACTCCCGCTCAGCCTTGCCCTCAAGCGTGAGCGAGTCCTCCGGTTTCAGCGGCAGGAACTGCCAGGGTGACGGCAGTGCTTTGCGCCAGCGGCTAGGCAGTGTTTCCGCCGCGGCCAGCAGCTTCGGAGGCTTTGCTCCCTGGCGGCAGCCAGCCAGCAAAGCCAGACCTGCCGCTCCTCCGAACTGCAGCAACAGGCGACGGCGGCTGAGTGGCGTGACTCCGCTCATGCCCCTGACCCTACGGGTGCGTTCAGCAAGCGATCCATCGCCTGATCACAGCGCTGCTCAAGCTGGTCCGCAGGGATGCCCTGCAACTGGGCCAGCAGCAGCAAGGCCCCGGCACCCACCCCCTCCTTCACATAGCCCCGCTCAAAGTCCTGCAGCTGCTGATGTCGACTGCGACTGAAGCGAACACCACAGGCCATGGCCGCCAAAGGCACGGCACAACGATCGCTGGCAAGCGCAACAAGCCTGCTGAGCATGGAGCCGGCGGGCGGCACAACCGACTCCTGAGCAAGCCAGGCGGTGGTTCCAATCAGAACCCTCTGCGACAGGCGCTGGCGAAGCAGAACCGGCAGTGAACTGAGCGCCAGTGTCAGCACAGCAACCATCTGGCTTCCGCCGCCGAGAAGAACGGGCTGATCCGCCTCGGCAGCACCGCACAGCAGACCTGCCGCCACCGCCTGAAAAGGATCACCGACGGCAGCCAGCACAGCGCGGGCTGAAGGATCGTGCGGCAGCTGGGCCCGTTGCAGTCCGGTCGCCACCAGCTGCTGCTTGAGAGCCTGTGGCGGTTGTCTGGCACTGCCGCTGACCAGATCTCCAGCCTGCAGTCCAAGAGCGGTGAGAACTGCCAACGCCGTTGTGGTGCCCCCTGGAACGCACTCGGCCAGCACCAGCGGACGACGCAGTCGTCGTCCAAGCCGTTCCCCCTGGTTCCAGAGCGTCTCCACACGATCCGGCGACATCGCCTGACCTCCTGACAGGCAGGCAGATGGTCCCTGGCTGACGGATTCCAGCCGGAGGTGCGGGAAGTCCGGTGAATGGTGAAGGCCAAGGGCAACCACCTGGGGCTTGAGATGAAGGCTCTCGACGGCCACACGACTGAGAAGTGCGGGGGACACCCCAGCCGGAAGAGGCGGCAACGCCCAGCGACGACTGGCCTCTGTCCCCCGCAGCAGGAGTTCCGCATCCGCCAGTGCCGTCAGGCGCCGGGATGCTGCCGTCGCCCCGGCGGCTGAAATTCCATCTTGTTCCGCCGTCTGCGTAGCCGCCAGAAGCAGCAGCAGATCAGCATTCAACCCAGGCTGTTGCCAGCGCTCCAGGCAGGCGGCGAGTCCGGCTGTTGCGGGCATGCTTCCAACCCAATGACATCCCTTGGGGAGATCGATGAAATCAGAGTGGATCAAGCGCAACAAGGCCCTGCAGCAACTTTGGCGGTCTCGGCAGAGAGGAACCCAGACGGGGAAAGATCCAGTACGCCAGAGCGTGGAGTGACAGCACGTAGACAACCTCCTGCACAACCACAAGAGCCAGAGCCATCAGCTGAACTTCGAAGAGATCCGGTGAGACGGGGAGATTGAGCAGGGAGACGAAGCGGTCCAGGAGTCCGGCACCGGCACGGGTGATCAACACCCAGAGGTTCTCACCCACCAGCAACGAGAGCACAACGAGTCGCACCAGAAAACCGAACGTGCCCAGAACAATCCCGACACCCCAACTGATCCACCAGCTGAGCTTCTTGATCCAGCTCCAACCCAACCACAACGACAGCAATCCATAGGGGAACAGCAGAAGTGGGCCTCGAACCGGACCCATCAGTGCCGTCAGCAGCAGCACAGCGAGCAGCAGACCTTCCACACCTGCCCGGCCGCCTCGGCGGAGCTGAAGCAAAGCCAGCGGCAATGGCAGAGACAGGCGGAAAAGGGCTCCGCCAACCGGCAGGTAATAAAGCGCCAGCCAGATCAAACCAGTGGTGGCGGCGAGGTAAGCCCCTTCAACAAGCCGCAGAGCTTGCTGGCGACTGAGGGGTGCAGGCTCATGACTCATGGCTCAACCCGCTCGATCCGCTCGACGGCGAAGGGAACACCTGCCTGTCGAAGGACTCGGGTGACAGCCTCAGCCGGCGAGGCCGGATCAGCTGCTGACAAGCGAATGGTGATCCGGTAAGGCTCCTGAGGCAGATCCGAGGGTGGCAGCTCCCCAGCTTTCAGCTCCTCACTCTTGCCCTCCTCACTTTTGCCCTCCTCATCCTTGTCCTCACCATCGTTCTTAACCCCATCGTTCTTCATCGCAACGTTCTTCTTCGCACCGTTGCCCTTCGCCTTGTCGTTCCCGGCCTGATCAGCCTTGGGCTTGGGGCCGTCTGAACGATCCTTCTGAGTTGTGGCGTCCACTGGTTGAGCATCAGCAGAAGCGGAAGGCTTGGTCTCCGACGTCGGTTTCGATTCCCGTGTCTTTTGCTGATCTTGACCTGGGGCCTTCAGCGCAGGCTGATCGAAACTGCGCTGCAACTGCTGAGCCACCGGATTGCCGGCACAACCCTGCAGCATCAGCAGCGGCAGGATCAGCCGCAGCAAGTTCCGCATCAGCTGTCCGCCGGCCTGATCACCCTCACCGCCCCAGCTCTGGGTTTACCCGATTTCGTGGTCCCAGGAAGCTTGCGGGTCTTGGGCTGCGCTTCAGCCTCCTTTTTCGCCGCAGGCTTGCGTCCAGCTGGCTTCTTCGTTGCCGAGGACGCCTTCCGAGAACTGCCTTTTTTCGAGGCCGCCTTGGCACTGAGCAACTCAACGGCCTCTTCAAGGCTGATGTCATCCGCCGTCTTCCCTTCCGGGAGAGAGGCATTGACCTTGCCCTGCTTCACATACATCCCGTAAGGGCCGTCATACACCTGAATGGTCTCCTCGCTGCCCTCTGGTTTGCCGAGATCCTTGAGGGCCGTTCTGCCGCCCCGGCCTCGCTTCGGCATGGCCAGCAGCTCGAGGGAACGACTGAGACCGATGGCAAGCACATCATCCTCACCTTTGAGGGAGCGATAGTCCTTGTCGCCCTTGCCCTTGTCCCAAACCACGTAGGGGCCGAAACGTCCGAGTCCCGCCTGCACACGGCCACCATCGGGATGTTCACCGAGAAGGCGAGGGAGCCTCAGCAGTCCAAGTGAATCCTCAAGGGTCAGGTCCTCCGGCTTCACACCCTTGGGCAGGGACGCCCGCTTCGGCTTTGGATTCTCATCACTGACCTGACCACGCTGGACATAGGGGCCGTACTGGCCGAACAGCAGATAAATCAGATCTCCGGTTTCTGGGTCCTCACCAAGGGCTTCAGGCCCATCCGCCTTGTGTTTCAGGATCAACTCCGCCTGCTCTTCATCCAACTCGGCTGGAGTGATCTCGCGGGGAAGCGTGGCCTTGATCAGTTCCTCCTCTCCGTCATCACTGACCCGCTTCGCTTCCAGGTAGGCACCGAAACGACCGATGCGGACAACGCTCGTTAAACCTTCGAGATCGATGGTGCGTGACGCGCCGGGGTCAATGTCGCCTTCCTTGAGCTGCACTTGATTCTCGAGGCCTTCATTGCCCTTGAAGAAGCCCTCCAGATAGGGAAGCCACTGCACCTTGCCGTGAGAGATCTCATCGAGGGTGGTCTCCATCCGGGCGGTGAAGCTGGTGTCGACAAGATCGGGGAAGTGTTCCTCGAGCAGGGCGGTGACGGCAAAGGCGGTGAAACTCGGGGTCAGCGCATTGCCCTGCAGGGTGGAATAACCGCGATCGACAATCGTGCCGATGATGGAGGCATACGTGGAAGGACGCCCGATTCCTTCCTTCTCGAGCATTTTCACCAGCGAGGCCTCGCTGAAGCGGGCCGGCGGCTGCGTTTGGTGTCCAAGCGGCTCCACCTGTTTCGGCGTCGGTGCATCGCCGACTGCCAGGGTTGGCAGCAGCACTTCCTGCCCTTCAAGGGCCGCATCTGGATCGTCGCTGCCCTCGACGTAGGCACGAAAGAATCCTGGAAAGTCAATGCGCTTGCCGCTGGCGCGGAATGCCGCCTCAGACGCACTCAAATCGACGGAGAGCATCGTCAGACGGGCTTCAGCCATCTGGCTGGCCACCGTGCGTTTCCAGATCAACTCGTAAACCGCGAGATCGCGGCCATCAAGACCGGTATCCCCCGGCGTGCGAAAGCTCTCCCCTGCCGGACGAATGGCTTCGTGGGCCTCCTGAGCGTTGCGCGCTTTGGTGCTGTACTGCCGTGGCCCCTTGCTCAGATAGTCCTTGCCGTAGAGAGCTTCAACGCAACTGCGGGAAGCACTGATCGCCTGGTCTGAGAGATGCACCGAATCGGTGCGCATGTAGGTGATGAAGCCACGCTCATAAAGCCCCTGAGCACAGCGCATCGTTTCGCGCGCTGAAAGCCGGAGCTTGCGATTGGCCTCCTGCTGCAGGGTGCTGGTGGTAAAGGGGGGAACCGGCTTGCGCACCGTGGGCTTTTCTTCCACGGCATCCACCGACCAGCCACTGGTGCTGACCGTTGCGGCCAGGGCACGGGCCTCCTGCTCACTCAGCAGCCGCACATCACTCCCGGCCTTGAGGCCGCCGGTGCTTTCGTCGAAATCGCTGCCATTGGCGATTCGACGGCCGTCCACATGGGTGAGCTTGGCTTCGAAGCCGCTCCCATTCAGCTCAAGCTGCGCCTTGAGATCCCAGTAGCTGCCGCTGCGAAACGCTCGTCTGGCCCGCTCCCTCTGAACCAGAAGGCGGACGGCAACCGATTGCACCCGACCGGCCGACAGCCCCCAGGCCACCTTTTTCCAGAGCAGCGGCGAGAGGGTGTAACCCACCAGACGATCGAGAATCCGTCGGGTTTCCTGGGCGTGCACCAGCTCCATGTCGAGTTCTCGGGTCTGATCCAGGGCCTTGCCGATCGCCTCCTTGGTGATCTCGTGAAACACCATCCGCTTCACCGGAACCTTGGGAGACAGCAACTGCAGCAGGTGCCAGCTGATGCTTTCCCCTTCACGGTCCTCGTCCGTTGCGAGCAGCAGCTGCTCAGCTCCCTTGAGGGCGTCCTTCAATTCACGGACAATCTTCTTCTTGTCCTTCGGAACCACGTAAAGGGGCTCGAAGTCGGCCTCGGTGTTCACGCCGAGATTGGCCCACTTCTGTCCCTTGGCAGACGCTGGGATTTCGCTGGCGTTGTTGGGCAGATCACGAACATGACCCATCGACGCCTCAACCCGGAACCCCTTTGGCAGAAAGCCGCGGATGGTTCGGGCCTTTGTGGGGCTTTCAACGATGACGAGGGTGTGCGCCAAAGGTGCCGGCCTTCTTCCTTGTTCCTTCTTTATCGCATCGACCAGCGCACCCTGCATCACCATCGCAATGGAACTGCGCGGCTAAAGTCATGAACCAGGACGTTGGATCCGAAGCCTGCCATGCCCGAGATGGGTGCCCTCCTGTTCGCCACCCAAGCCATGGCTGCCCCAGGTGAACTCCTCAATCTTTCCCTGAATGCCACGGCGGTCCTACCGGAAGCGGCCGTGTTGTTCGCCATGATCGCCACCTTGCTGGTGGACCTTGCCGGCGAACAGGTGGCCGCCCGCTGGGTTCCCCCGATCTGCTATCTGGGCCTTGGTGGCTCGTTGCTCCTACTGGCTCTCCAATGGAATGGGCCACTGGAGCCCGCCTTTCTGGGTGCCTTTCTGGCCGACAACCTTGCGGTCGCGTTCAGGGCCGTCATTGCCCTGTCCACTCTTCTTTCACTGCTGATCAGCTGGCGATACGCCGAGCAGAGCGGTACGCCCGTCGGGGAATATGCCGCCATCCTTCTGGCTGCCACGCTCGGGGCGATGCTGCTCTGCGGCGCCACCGATCTGGTGAGTGTGTTCATCTCACTGGAGACCCTTTCGGTCGCGAGCTACCTGCTTTCTGGGTATATGAAACGGGATGCCAGAAGCTCGGAAGCGGCCCTCAAATACCTGCTTGTGGGCTCAGCTGCAGCAGCGGTCTTCCTCTACGGCTCGTCCCTGCTCTATGGCCTCAGCGGCAGCACCAGCCTGGAAACCATTGGCGTTGCTCTTCAGACCAGCACCACCCCACTGGCGGCCCTGGCCCTGGTGTTTGTCCTGGCAACCGTCGCTTTCAAGATCGCTGCGGTCCCGTTCCACCAGTGGACTCCTGACGTCTACGAGGGATCACCGACGCCGGTGGTTGCCTTCCTGTCCGTGGGGTCAAAGGCCGCAGGCTTCGCCCTGGCTCTGAGAATTCTGGTGGGCTGTTTCGGTGCGTTTGATGGCCAGTGGAAGCTGTTGTTCACCGTTCTTGCAGTGCTGAGCATGACGCTTGGCAACGTTGTTGCCCTGGCTCAGACCTCGATGAAAAGGATGCTGGCTTACAGCTCCATCGGTCAGGCCGGCTTCGTGATGATCGGCATGGTCTGCGGCACCGAGGACGGTTTTGCAGCAATGGTGCTGTACATGGCCGCCTACCTGTTCATGAATCTGGGAGCCTTCGCCTGCATCATCCTGTTCTCGATCCGTACAGGGAGTGATCGCATTTCGGACTATGCAGGTCTGTACCAGAAGGATCCATTGATCACCCTTGGCTTGAGCCTGTGCCTGCTCTCCCTCGGTGGAATTCCCCCCATGTTGGGGTTCTTCGGCAAGATCTATCTCTTTTTCGCAGGCTGGGCCGATCACCAGTACCTGTTGGTTGTGGTCGGTCTGATCACGTCGGTGGTCTCGATCTACTACTACATCTCTGTAATCAAGATGATGGTGGTGAAGGAGCCTCAGGAGGCGTCCGACGTCGTCAAGAACTACCCCGAAGTGCGCTGGTCCTTGATGGGCATGCAGCCGCTCAGAACCGCTCTGATCGGATGCGTTGTGGTGACAGCGGTTGGTGGCATCCTCTCCAACCCGCTGTTCCAATGGGCAAATGCTGCAGTCAGCGGAACGCCTCTGCTTCAACAAGCCATCGCCTCAAGTGGTTCAAGTTGTCTTGGCTGACCCCCTTCCGCCCCAAGCCAACCAAGCTGTCGCCGAACTGAGCGGCATCAGCAAGGTTTATGGCCAGGGAGATCTCACCGTGAATGCTCTCGATCAGCTGGATCTGATCGTTCGACAGGGGGACTACATGGCCGTGATGGGTGCCTCTGGATCCGGAAAGAGCACAGCCATGAACATTCTTGGCTGCCTGGACCGCCCCAGCAGTGGTTGCTATCGCCTGAACGGGGTGGCTGTCGAACAGCTCGACGATGACGCTCTCGCAGATCTGCGCAACCGTTCTCTGGGATTCGTATTTCAGCAGTTTCATCTGCTTCCCCAGGCGTCAGCCCTGGAGAACGTGATGCTGCCGATGATCTATGCCGGAGTGCCCCTTGAAGAACGGCGTCATCGCGCCCGTGAAGCCCTGATTCGGGTCGGTCTTGGCCAACGGCTTGAAAACCGGCCCAACCAGCTCTCCGGAGGACAACAGCAACGGGTGGCCATCGCTCGCGCAATCATCAACCGTCCTTCCCTGCTTCTGGCGGACGAACCCACCGGCGCTCTCGACTCCAACACCACAGCTGAGGTTCTGGATCTGTTCGACGACCTGCATCGCCAGGGCATCACGCTGGTGATGGTCACCCACGAGGATGAGGTCGCCGCCCGCGCCCGCCAGCTGGCTCGCTTCCAGGATGGACGCATCGTCGAGATGCTGACCACCAGACAACCCCTGAAACTGTCCTGAAGGGAGGTTTGATGCAAGAAGCGGGACGGCAGATCACGGTTGCAGTGGTGGAGGACAACCCACGCATCCGTGAACTGTTGCAGGAGGAAATCAGCGATGAGGGGCACCGTTTCCTGTCGTTCGGGACAGCGGAAGATTTTCTCAGCGCCATGGCGGACTCCGACGTGACGGTGGATCTCGTCCTTCTCGATGTGATGCTGCCTGGCATGGACGGGCTCACCTGTCTTCGCCATCTGAGGCAGAGCCGCACGCCCCAGCAGGAAGGCCAGGCTCCAAAGATCGTGATCGTGACCGCCCTCAACGACGAGGACAAACGTCGGCAGGCCTTCGCGGACGGGGCAGAGGACTATGTCCTCAAACCGGATCTCTTTCTCCGGCTTCCTGAGCTGCTGGAGGCAACGGCATCGCGGTGAACGGCATGGTGAACGTCACGGATGTGACGGTGATGGAAGGTTCGGCCGTGACATTGCGCTGATCGAGCTGCAGCGAGCCTCCCCAGGCCTGAACCAGCTTGTTCACGATCGCAAGGCCAAGCCCCGCCCCTTCAGCATTGGTTTCATGGCGCCGGCCAGCCGATCGCACGAACGGCAGCAGCCAGTCGTCGAGAGTGTCGCGACCCACCGCTTCCCCCGACCCGGTACTGGAAATCTGAAGCGCGTAGCTGTCGCCGTCTTCAGGGCCGGGGCAGCGAATCGTCATGCGGATCTTGTCAGCATCTGCGCTGTGCTGAATCGCATTCTCGACGAGTTGATCAAGAACAACCGCCAGGGCATTGGCATCAATCCGCACAAGATCTGTCGAAGAGAGGCCGCCCCACTCAATCGACAATCGTTGTTGGCGGTTGTCGGAATTGCCCTCAAACCATTGGCGAAGCACGGGCAGGAGAGGCTGCACCCGGGCTCCAAGCCAGGCGGGGTCAACCTCCAGCTGGGTCATCAGTGACAGGTGCTCGAGAAGACGGTGAATCCGAAGGGTTTCTTCCTCGGCGCGGATCAGATGTCTATGAGCTCGCTGATGCGGATCGCTGTCACGCCTGAGGCGCTTGAGACTCCCCGAAATGATCGTGAGCGGCGTTCTCAGCTCGTGGGTGAGATCCGTCATGAAGCGCTGTTGCTGCAGCAAGGCCTTCTGCTCAGGGCTGAGATCACGGATGGTGATCAACAGATGATCCTTGGCCTGCAGAATGGCAACCGGTTGCCAACGCAACTGTCGGGCTGTGGTGCGGACCCCAGAGCTGAGGGTCAGTTCAAGGCATTCCTCGCCTTCCTTGAGCGGCAAGGGCTGGGAGGGATGCAGAGGGTGATCCTGCTGAATCGATGTTCCCCCCGGCAGATGAAGCGTCATCAGGGCATCCAGGCAACGATTCATCACCTGAATGGGCACACCATCCACCAGCAAGGTCGCTGAAGACTGATTTGCCCAGTGAACCCGTCGATCGCCATCGATGATCAACATCGATTCGATAGCGGCATCAAAGGCAACCTGCAACATCCCGAGGGACTGTCTCAGCTGTTGAACCAGAGCTGGTTCGGAGACGGATTCAGGGGCAGGAGACGGGGAGTTCACGACAGCGGTCGCAAGGTCGCCGCGAAGGACCAGCTGCCGTCACCATGCTTTTCGGCAACGATGAAATGCTCACTTTCAATCGCCCGACCATCGGCGCAATAGGTCGCCAGCTTCAGGGGATGGTTCAGCACCCTTGACACCTCTGTGAGCTTGAAGCGGGCGAAACCTGCATGGTGGGAATCGCGGAAGGACGGAGGCAGTATCAAGCCGAGCGATTGACCAAGAAGATCGGCATCCGACCATCCATAGATGTCGCGGAAACGCTGATTGACCTCCATCACCAATCCATTCGAATCGGCACGCACGAAGGGAAGATCCTGCTGTTCACGCAGTCGACCGATCGCTTCAACCGACCAGGATTGGGGCATCGATGTTGTCTCCGCTTCGCTCACCTGAGACTAGAAACGGTTGAGGCTGCTGCCTAAGCTGCAGAAAGGTTCGACGTCTTGATGGCTTCTGAGTTGCAGCCACGCCTCCGCGTTCTCGTGGTGGACGACGAAGCGAAACTGACCGAACTGCTCAGGCTTGAGCTTGACGTTGAGGGCTATGACGTTGACATCGCCAGCGATGGAGCTGGCGGACTGATCCGTTCCCGAACGGAGCCCGTGCCGGATCTCATCATCCTGGACTGGAATCTGCCGGACTTCAGTGGAATCGACATCTGCCAGCGCATCCGGGCAGGAGGCGTGACAACGCCGATCCTGATGCTCACGGGCCATGACGAAATCACCGATCGGGTCAAGGCCCTGGATGCCGGGGTGGATGACTATCTGATCAAGCCATTTTCAATCGACGAGCTGATGGCACGACTCAGAGCCATGCGCCGTCGAGCCGAATCCTTTTCTGCAGCCTCGGGGCCGGATGGTCAGCCAGAGCGGCTGCAGGTCGCTGACCTGGTCATGGATACCCGCACGAGAGATGTCTCCCGTGATGGCCGAACGATTCACCTATCCGTCAAGGAATATGAGCTGTTGAACTTTTTGATGCGAGGCGCCGGCCGGGTTCTGGAGCGCTCAGAAATCATGTCGGGAGTCTGGGGAGAAAACTTTTACGGAGACGACAACCTGCTCGACGTTTACATCCGATATCTAAGGCAGAAGATCGAGAACAAAACCACAACGCCCTTGATTCACACCATTCGCGGTGTGGGATTCATCCTGCGGGAGGAGTCGTCCTGACATCGCCAGGACGTTCCAAGGATCGAAGCAATTGGGCCATCAGGATTGAGACGGGATCATCCCCCTGTGCCGTCATGGTGTCGATCAGGGGACTCATGTCCAGATCCTGGGGATCGATGGCAACCCAACCATCTCCCTGAGGACGACGCAACTCGAAATGGAGATGGGGGCCGGTGCTCAGGCCGGTGCTGCCGACGCGGCCGATCACTTCGCCCTGCTGAACGGTCTGCCCGGCTTTCACATAGATCTCTGAAAGATGGCCATACAAGGTTCGCCGCTTCGGATTGTTGTGCTCCAGAACCACCGTGATCCCATAGCCCCCTGCCAATCCACTGCTCACAACCTTTCCGGAGAGAGATGCCACAACTGGAGCACCCTCAGGTGCTGCGAAATCACGGCCTGCATGCATCAACCAGGTGCCGACCACGGGGTGAAGACGCCAGCCAAATCCACTGCTGGTGAACGCTTCGCCCACGACTGGAAACAACAGCTTGCGATCACCGTTGCCCAGCTTCGGTAGTGGCCTCGGCGTGACCGAGAAGACCGACTGCAAACGGAATCTGTTGTCAGCCCCGATCAGCGCTGACACCGGGACGGTCAACGGTGATGTTGTTGGAGTAGATGGGCCATCGCCCGGGCTCGGCTGGGTTCCTGCCATCCCCTCAACCTCAACCCTGGGGTTTCTGCGCCCTGGTCTGACCTGCCGCACGACGCCGGAGGAACACTCCTTCTGGGACAGTGCACCTTCCTGGCAGGCCCGTTGCACAGCTGGAACATCAACCGGGCGGACCAGGGCATCGCGGCCGTTCAAGTCCCGTTCCTGAGGCGTGATGACACGCTCATCCTCAAGCTTGTCGAGATCCTGGGGCGTCAGACCCAGTGATTTCGGCTGTTGCACCTCAAGATCCTTGAGCCTGTCATCGAAGCGCTCTGGAGGTTGTGCTGGCTGCAGCTGACTGTGACCGGGCTCAATCGGAGCGAGGGGAACAGCCAGCAACCAGGTAAGGGACAACCAGCGCAGCACGTTGCAAAACGAAATTCAGATGGACTAAAGCACAAATCGACCTGTTCAGGGCCATCGGCGCCAGCTGCACGTTTTGGTGCCATGACGCAAGCGCAGAGCGCCATCCGGAGCCAGACCCTCAATCATCCAGATCCTGTTGTCCTTCGGATCAGAAATCCGATCACTCCAAAGCCGTTGTTCAATCTCGGCAAGACACCAACTGCCGTCGCTGGCTCGGCGCATGCAGCGGTCGAAGGCCAGCAGCAATTCGGCGCCCCAGCGCTCAACCCCATGGTGCGCTGGCCCGAGCAATCTCTTCAGAGCGATGCCCTCCGGCGGCACAGGGTTGGCCACATTCATCCCGAAGCCGATGCGAACCTGACGCAAGCGCGAGCCGCGATGAACCAGACGCGGGAGCACTCCGGCCAACTTGCGCCCCTCAACCAGCAGGTCGTTCGGCCATTTGATGCGGACGGGCAAGCCACGCTGCTCCAGGCATTCCGCCATGGCCGCCACGACAGAAAGACCCAGCAGCCCTGCACTGGCGGCGGGTCGCCCTTCCCAGGGCAGTGCGGCACTGACCCACAGCCCCCCCGGCGGGGCCAGCCACACCCGTCCTCGCTGCCCGGTGGCCTTTCTCTGATGCCGGGCCACGATGGCAAAGGGGCGGTCCAGCCCGGCGGAACGCTGCAACCATCTAGCGAGGAGGGGTTCCGTGCTGGCACAGACGGGAACCCGGCGAACGAGCCATGGTTCAGCCTCTGGCCCGGCCAATTGTCGGTAGGCCGCCATCAACCTGCCGCCGCCAGAGCCAGGCTCAGGCCAGTGCATCATGCGCATCAACAAGACGTGTCACGGCCTGGCGAAGCTCCGTCAGAGGACGAACCAGCGCCATCCGCAACCAGCCGCTGCCACCGGCCCCGAAACCGGAGCCAGGAGTCAACGCAACACCACTGCGCTCAAGGAGTTCCGACGCGCATCGCTCATCACTCCAGCCAAGCTCAACGGCCCGCGCTGGCAACGGCATCCAGACGTACATCCCAACCTCCGGCAGCGGCGCGCGCCAGCC
>MDTB01052020.1_pt1 | contig 28191 bp, 24 predicted proteins | sample 811161 | NCBI WGS metagenome assembly MDTB01 (sample SAMN05326650, study PRJNA326480) | marine metagenome | isolation source: seawater | place: Mediterranean Sea | collected 2009
CCGCCAAAAAGAAAGTCACAACTAAAAAGAAAACACCCGCCAAAAAGAAAGTCACAACTAAAAAGAAAACACCCGCCAAAAGGAAGGTCACAACTAAAAAGAAAACACCCGCCAAAAGGAAGGTCACAACTAAAAAGAAGACACCTGCCAAAAAGAAAGCCACAACTAAAAAGAAAAAGCAAAGTAAAAAAGTTGTCGAAAAGATAGGTTTTAAAGGTGGCAAATTTACTGAAAATTCTTCTCAACAGAAAGATGCATTAAAAGAACTGATCGAAAGAGGAAGAGAACAGGGTTTTTTAACATATCACGAAGTAAATGATCACCTTCCAAAAGAAATTGTTGATCCAGACCAAATTGAAGATGTGGTGAATACGATAAATGCAATGGGCATCAAAGTATTCGAAACTGCACCAGACACGGATTCTTTACTTCTAAGCGACACTGATGTTGATGAAGATGCCGCTGAAGAGGCTGCCGCTGCTTTAGCTATTGACAATGAATTTGGAAGAACGACTGACCCTGTCAGAATGTATATGAGAGAAATGGGAACTGTCGATCTGCTAACTCGTGAGGGTGAAATTAAAATTGCAAAAAGAATCGAAGAGGGACTTAAGCAGGTTCAACTTGCCTTAATAGACTTTCCTTTAGTTTCAAAAACACTTGTCCAAAGGTACATGTACGCGTTAGAACAAGAGGAATTTAAACCTTCTGATCTTTTAATCGGGTTTACTGACCAACAAGAAATGACCAATCAAAAAGAAGTGGTTAATTTAAACGTACCAAATAAAGATGAAGAGAATGATGATGAAGAAATCGACCCGAAAGTTTTAGATCCTGAAGAAGTCAAAGACCGTTTTAATAAATTCGTAAAAATCGTTAGCAAAATAGATCACATTCAAAATAAAAGTGATTATAATAACGAGAAAATTTCAAGCTTAAAAAATGGCTTGGCTGAACTCTTCCTAACTTTTAAATTATCTAATGCGTTACAAAATGAACTAATTGCGTTAGTCAAAGCGGCGGTTAAAAACGTTAGGCAATGTGAAAAAGATTTAATGTTTATATGCGTCAAAGAGTGTAAAGTTCCAAAACGTGAATTCTTAGAACAATTCAAAAAACATGGAATCACGAGTCAACTTATTGACTCTTTAAAAATCAAAGACAAAAATTTTGAAACGGATATCAAACCTTTTCAGAAAGAGTTATCAACGATTGATAATAAACTTCTTGAAACGGCCTCAACCGCTCTACTTAAGATAAACGATATTAAAGAAATTAATCGCAGAATGTCGATTGGTGAAGCAAAAGCAAGGAGAGCAAAAAAAGAAATGGTTGAAGCCAACCTAAGGCTTGTCATCTCAATTGCAAAAAAATATACCAACAGAGGTTTACTGTTTCTTGACTTAATTCAAGAGGGCAACATAGGTTTAATGAAAGCCGTGGACAAATTTGAATACAGAAGAGGCTATAAGTTTTCTACCTATGCCACGTGGTGGATTAGGCAAGCTATAACCAGATCTATAGCCGATCAAGCACGTACTATAAGAATACCCGTACATATGATAGAAACAATAAACAAACTTAATAGAATATCGAGACAGATTTTACAAGAGCAAGGTAGAGAACCTACGCCAGATGAGTTAGCAATTAAGATGGAAATGCCAGAAGATAAAGTTAGGAAAGTTTTAAAAATCGCCAAGGAGCCAATTTCAATGGAAACACCTATCGGGGACGACGAGGACTCACATTTAGGTGACTTTATTGAGGATGTTAATATGCAGACACCAAGCGATTTTGCTACATTCGAAGGCCTTTGTAGAAGTACACACGATGTATTATCGGGCCTAACCTCACGAGAAGCTAAAGTGCTCCGTATGAGGTTTGGAATAGAAATGAATACCGACCATACCCTTGAAGAAGTAGGGAAGCAATTTGACGTTACAAGAGAGAGAATCAGGCAAATAGAAGCTAAAGCTCTAAGAAAGCTAAGACATCCGTCTCGCTCAGAAAAATTAAGAACCTTTCTGGAGAGCGATGATGGTTAATGAAAATCCAGGGCCCTTAGCTCAGTTGGTTAGAGCAGGGGACTCATAATCCCTTGGTCGTAGGTTCGAGTCCTACAGGGCCCACCACTACTTAGTAGAATCAATAACTTAATGCTCTAACAAACGAGCTTCCGTCCACTGCGTTAAGCCGAAATGAGCTAATGGCCATCTCTGTCATCGTGATATCATCGTGACGAAAAACTTTTCCAAGTATGATTACGTCCCTTAAATCATATGAAGACTGCAAATATGCACAAGCAGGTTACGAAGAAAATAATTCAGTCGATTTTCGCTGAAAAAAAACTGCGTTAAATTGGAAAAATTAGCATGTTTGTAACATAAATTATCTTAAAATGACCTATGAATGTTTTTGAAAGATATTTATTTCTCTGGGTTAGCCTGGCAATTTTAGCAGGATTACTGTTCGGAAATTTGTTCTATGCTTTTTTTGAGACTATAGCAGAAATTAAAATCTACGAGGTGAACCTAGTCGTTGCCGCCCTAATATGGGTGATGATCATTCCAATGATGGCTAACGTTGATTTCAATCGAAAAACAGAATATAAAAAATTTATAAATCCATTAGTCGTAACCCTAATCTTAAACTGGTTGGTCAAACCTGCTTTAATGTTTTTTTTCTCGTTTTTAATACTAAGACTTTTCATTCCTAACTTATTCAGTGAAAGTGAATGGAGAGAGTATCACGCAGGTTTGATATTACTCGCGGCAGCCCCCTGCACAGCGATGGTTTTTGTATGGAGTTCACTATGCAAGGGTAATAAAGAATTTACGCTAACTCAAGTGGCAGTTAACGATATCATTCTAATAATTGCTTTCGTCCCTATTGTGAGTTTACTCCTATCAATCTCAAACGTTTCTATTCCAATTGAGACACTCATACTAACTGTTGTTGTATTTGTTGTGATTCCTTTCACAATCGGTCAATGCATAAAAACTATAGACTTTAGTTATTGGTTGGGAACTCGCAGTAAGAGTATCTATAAGATTTGTAATATTTTACCGCAAATTTCGCTTTTATTAATCATAATTCTACTATTTGGTACTCAGGCTGACAAAATCCGCACCATGCCATTTTTAATTGGCGCATTGTCTATACCTATCGTTTTGCAAATCCTAACCATTGCTCTGATTGGATATTTGACAAGTATTAAGATGAAAATAGATTTCTCTCTTTCAGCTCCGTCATGCTTAATAGCAGCAAGTAATTTTTTCGAACTAGCAGTGGCAACGGCAATTTCTTTATTTGGACTACAGTCAAAGGCTGCTCTTGCTACTGTAGTTGGAGTGCTTGTAGAAGTACCAATTATGCTACTAATAGTCTATTTACTCAATTACTCTAGATCATTCTACGAGAATAAAATTCTTCAAAAACCTTAACATTGATTATTCTGAGCGGCAACTAAAGCATTAACCAAATGATGTGGGGTCTCAAAAATTTGTAAATCATCAACTCCACCCTTATGTTGTAAGCGTTCTTTGTTATCAAACCCATACGATGCAATATACATACTGTAATCTGAAGCCTTTCCAGCTTTATAGTCACTAATTTCATCACCAGTATAAATTTTTATCTTATATCGCGTTGTGTTCATTGCTTTTAAAACATCTGTTTTACTTGCGCCAATTGGAAGAGGGATAACAAAGTCTAGATTCTTTTCATCTATTTCGCTGTTACGAAGAACTTTTCGAATAGTTATCCCTGGTTCCATCGTGAAGTTTCGACTTATAACACCAACATGAGTAGACTGATTTTGGATACAACTGTTTAAAAAAGGAATAAATTCCTTATAAACAACTCCCTCCTCCCTATATTTTTCTGTTAAATTCTCTATTAAATGTCTCTTTTTTGGAAGTGTGAACTTTACTAAATTAGGAATCCACTCCTTGCCTCCACCAAGATACTTGAGGAATTTGCGTCTATTCTTAAAACGCTCTTCTTCTCCAAGGTCAAGATTATATTCTAAAAAAGTTTTTTCCAATAATTTATAGGAGTTGATGAGTAAACCGTCAAAATCTAGTGCAATCAATACATCTTTCATTTTAAATTACTATTTCCTTCCAATAAAAATATAGTATGGAGCTTTAAGAAAGCTCAGATAGGGCAAGGGTTGAGTGAAGTATTCGTGATAAACCGTTTCGAACATTCCAATAAGAGTCGATTGATATCTTCTGTTAAGATGCACTCCACTATGCTGAAACCATTTTGTCCAAAAAAATGACATCTTAGTAGGCAGGTCGACTGGAGTTAATAGAGGCTGAGAACAAAAATCGACCACCCCAATAAATCCAGATGGTTTCAATAATCTATAAGCATTCCGTAGAGACTCAAACCATGTCGGCATCATTGTCATTGAATAAGAAAAATAAATTCGATCAAAAAGTGTATCAGGTCGATATTCCTCAGCGGAACACGATACCACGTTAACGTTCATAAAATTTTTTTCCTTCTCTTTCGCCTTATCTAACAGAGGAGAACAGATATCAACAAGATCTACTCTTTCAAGGGAGTGGATGAAGGTTGGATTCAAATAATCTAAAACTTGCCCGGTTCCACAACCAAAATCGGCTATGGAATGCCCCTCTCTTATGCAGAGTTTTTTTAGCATATCAAAACGGCCTGCCAAGAGTTTGCTCCTAAAATCATTGTAAGATGAGGCCTGAGCCCGATAAAAATCATCAAGTTTATTTTTATGAATGCCTACTTTTGACATTCCTTTTACAAGACTTGCTACAGATTTTAAGTCATTCGCAAACATTCAATATCTCCCGTAATCTCTGCTATGTGAAATCCAGCATAAGTGTGGACACGATCAAACCTTGAAAGCTCATGAGATAAGTCAGGTTCGAATTTAAGAACCTCCATTAAACGATTACCGTTTTCATCAATAAGAATTTCATCTAAATATTCCGGCCATTTATCTGCACTCCTAAAGATTAGCCTGCTATTATTAGTGCTTCTTTTCAAAATAAGCTGCCACTGATATTCTAGTTTTGATTTTGCCTTATAACTCATCCAATCCATATGGTCTAATAGAATGAACTTAGAAATTTTACCGTCAAATTTCTCTAGAAAATCAGTTAATGAACCATCATAAATGGTAACTCTATCAATCAAATTTAATTTTAAGTTTGTAAAATTATGTTTCTTAAGATATTCCGGGCAACAATCTTTTGAGTAGCTACCTACTAGATATAAAAACCAAAAATAATTTTCTTTTAAATAAATATTCTGAAAAACAAAATCAATGGAATCTTTTATAAATCTTGCGACATCATCAGGAGACTCGTTAGTCATCTCTGCTGATTGAGATTTTGGAACTCCTAGTAGATTCAATATCATCTGATTAGAGAGCAACCAGAATAAGTGCCGCTTCCAGAGAAGAGGAGATACATATTCAGAATAAACTTTCTTTTGATCACCTAAGCTTTTTGCAGCCATAAGTCGTTCAATAGCAGCTTTTAATCTAGGCCGAAATTTCAGATATAAATGGAATAACCTCGCAAACTTACCACTAAGTCCATGGAAATATAATCCCGTTTTATTTTGGATTTTAGCGCTCGTAAAAACATCCAAATGCTTATCCCAGTATTTCGCAGAGTAAGGGCGCAAATGAGGTCTAAGGGAAGTGTGATAGATGGAATAGAAATTATCGTGGCGACCTAACCCAAATATTTTAAAAAAATCTTCAAATTCTATATTTTTGATCGCAGTAATTTTCAAGTCTAACAACGCTATCTGCTGTTTGTTTTGATCAACTGCATATATTTTTTTTGGTTCATCTAACAGATAATCGAGAGTATTGCATCCAGCGCTTGCTATGGTCAAAAGCGTATCATGCCTACGAATATCAAGAGCTGCCCTATCAATTGCGGGATCCTCCCAGCAACTGTTATAAATCAGATAATTTTTTGTGATCATATCAAAAACATATTCGCTAAAAGTTTTTATCATCTTCGTTGCCTCGGCGATTTTAAGAAGAATAATTAATTTTTATTACAATTTAGTTAAATTTTTCAATTTAGTAGCATTCTTACAAAAAATTATTTTTTTTAACCGATTTGTAACATTTTTATATCATCGTTACTATCGTGTGTTTATGAACTTAAATTTCTATCAAATTTTGTGGAAAATGAATAGCTAATGAACCCCAACCGAGCAAAAAGATTTAATTTTAGAACGGTCTGGATCTCTGATGTCCATTTAGGCACTGCGGATTCTAAAGTGGATGAGCTTCTTTTTTTTCTCGATAATATGAACTGCGAAAATCTATTTTTGGTTGGAGATATCATTGACTTTGAATATATGGGACAATCCAAAAAAGGTCAGTGGAATACAAAACACACACAAGTCATAGGAAAAATCGCAAGCTTAAGTAAAGCAGGAATTAATGTCTATTATATTCTTGGAAATCATGATTCAATACTCAACGGGTCGATTCAAACATTAAAATTATGGTTTAACGTTCATAACCGTTTCGAATATCACACTAAAAGTCAGAAAAGAATTTTAGTCTGCCACGGGGACGAATTTGAGCCAGTCCACGCAAAGAAACTTCTAAAAAAAATTGGTTCTTTAGGATACAAGTTGCTTCTTTGTTTAGATAGAGTCACAAATTTTTTTAGGGCCATAGTCAAATTACCGTATTGGTCTCCATGTAACGCACTAAAGAACAAGCTCTCGTCAGTTAAGAAATATATTAGTGATTATGAAAAAGCGGTAATAGTAGGGGCAAAAAGAGAAGGGTTCGATGGAGTCATATGTGGGCATATTCACTCAGCTAACCGAATTTATGAAGAAGGGTTTGTTTATTTAAATTGTGGTGATTGGGTAGAACAATGTTCGGCCGTGGTCGAACAAAAAAACGGCCAATTAAAAATTATAAAGCTATCAGAAATTAAGACTTCAATACACGAAGAGATTTTATTTGCATGAAATCTGCGCCTAAAAGAATTGCAATTATATCAGATGCGTGGGAACCACAAATTAATGGGGTCGTGACTACTTTAAAAAAAACCGGCTTTTTTCTCAAAAAAAAAGATTATGATGTTAAATTCTTCACACCAGAAAGCTATTACTCTATACCGTGTCCAACATATCCAGAGATTAGGTTAGCGGTTTTCTGCCGGAAAAAATTGACTAGGGATTTAGGATTATACAATCCAAATGCAATACATATTGCCACAGAAGGACCTCTTGGGCTAGCCGGCAGAAGGTACTGTATTACTAATAAAATTTTATTTACCACCTCGTTCCACACCCAATTTCCAGAATATCTTAGAATGCGAATACCAGTTCCAATAAATTGGACCTATAGTTGGCTAAAATTATTTCACGGCAAATCACAATGCGTGATGGTGCCCTCTAAATCTAGAAAATCTGAACTAGAACGGAGGGGATTTAAAAACGTAGCGATATGGTCGAGGGGGGTCGATACCGAAATATTCAATAATGATAATCCCTTTCCATACCAGCTACCCAGACCAATTCATATTTACATGGGAAGAGTAGCACTTGAAAAGAATATATCCTCTTTCCTAGACCTTAAATTGGAAGGTTCGAAAGTCGTAATAGGCGATGGTCCAGACTTGAAGCACTTAAGCTCTATTTATACTGAGACACATTTTTTGGGCGTAAAACGTGGAAAAGAGTTGGCTAGTTACCTTTCTGGCGGTGATGTTTTTGTTTTTCCAAGTAAGACGGATACTTTTGGAATAGTAATGTTAGAGGCGATGGCGTGTGGATTACCAATCGCCGCCTATCCTGTTGAAGGGCCGCAAGACATTGTCAAACAAAACTACTGCGGCGTTCTTAACGATAATCTTTATGATGCTATTTCTGGAGCATTAAAGATAAGTAAAGATAGTTGCATTAACTATGCAACCAATTTTTCTTGGGATAGATGCACTCAGACTTTTGAATCAAATCTTAAGCTCAATCACCCCCGGTACCAATACAAACGTGAATTGACGTTTCCATCTTAATTATTAATAATGACAAATAAAAAAGTATTTTCGGAAGTGACTGATCCCATTCTATCAACCGCGAACGAAGGCGTGCGCTATTTCAATCGCGAACTAAGCTGGCTTGCTTTCAATGAACGCGTGCTTGCGCTCGCTGAGGATGATTCGTTGCCCCTTGCAGAGCGCCTGCGTTTTATATCGATTTCAGCAGACAATCTGCACGAGTTCTTTATGGTTCGGATAGCAGGTCTGCGCCAGTTGCAGCAACGAGGTGTGCGTAGAGTGCCGGTTGATGACACCGAAATTGATACAATAATTTCTCATCTTCATCAACGAAGCGCTGCTCTTTTGACCAAACAAAACAAACTGCTTAAAGCTCTAATCGTTGAATTTAGAACAGAAGATATTTTCATTCTTGATGAAATTCCTAATGATGACGAAAATGCGAAATGGATAGAGAAGTATTTTATTACTAATATTCTTCCACTGCTCACGCCGACAACATTAGATCCATCACACCCATTTCCTTTTTTTCATAATCAGGGCAAAGGTTTATTGTTTGAGCTCATCGACACAAATAAGAAGCTAGTCCATGGTGTAATTCTACTACCGGAAAATCTGAGCCGTTTTATAAAGCTACCGGGTAACAAGCTGCGCTTCATTCTTGTAGAAGCAGTGATAAAAGCCTTTATTGACAAAATTTATACCAAACATATTCTAAAATCGGCGTCGGTCTTCAGTATTATTCGAGATTCAGAAATTGAGATTGATGACGAGGCAATTGACCTTATCAATGAGTTTGAAACAGCTCTTCGAGCACGCAAACGCGGTAGTGTGGTTCTATTAACCCTGACTTCTGATGCGTCTTCTTCCACTCTATCAGTTCTCTGTCAGGCGATGGCAATCGATAAAGACAGATGTTTTGGCACAGAAGGGCCAGTGTCAATCGATAATTTTGCAGAGTTGATTAGCTTCATGCCAAAACATCTGCTATACCCCACGTTCAATCCCCGTTTCCCCCAACGGATTCGGGACTTTGATGGCGACTATTTCGCTGCGATTCGCAACAAGGATATCCTCGTTCATCACCCTTATGAGAGTTTTGAAGTTGTGATTCGATTTCTGCAGCAGGCAGCGCAGGATCCAAATGTGCTAGCCATCCGCCAGACACTCTACCGCACAACGCCAAATTCACCGATTGTCCGAGCACTGATTGAAGCTGCTGAAAGTGGTAAATCTGTCACTGCTATTATTGAACTAAAAGCACGATTCGATGAAAAGAACAATATACAGCTTGCCCGCAATCTAGAGCGGGCCGGAGTACATGTGACCTATGGACTTACCGATTTAAAAATTCACGCTAAAATGTCAGCCGTTGTTCGACGGGAGTCAGGTAAGCTTGTGACGTATACACATTTGGGAACGGGAAATTATCATCCAATCACAGCAAAAATTTATACTGATTTATCATTTTTCACTTGTGATAAGGAAGTAGGCCGTGATGTATATGAAGTGTTTAAATATCTCACAAGTCATGTGCATCCTAAAAAACTCAAGAAAATTTTTATATCACCGCACCAATCTAAGTCGCGGCTCAATGGCCTAATTGACGCAGAGATTGCGGCAGCCCAAAAAGGCAAGCCATCTGGGATATGGCTAAAAAGCAATGCACTTGTTGACCGTAACCTTATCAACAAACTTTACGAAGCTTCTTGTGCCGGCGTGATGATAGAGATCATAGCACGGGGCATCTGTTGTCTTCGCCCTGGTGTCACAGGTTTGTCAGACAACATAAACGTTCGTTCAGTCATTGGTCGCCATCTTGAACACGGCCGTATTTATGCCTTTGCGAATGGTGGGAAGCTTGGGTCACCAAAGAATCTGGTTTTCATCTCATCAGCAGACCTTATGCCTCGCAATCTGTTGCGTCGGGTAGAAGTGTTTGTTCAGCTCGAAAACCCAACAGTACGCAAACAGGTAATCAATCAGGTTTTAATGGCTCTTTTGCATGATGAAAAGAACAGTTGGCATCTAAATTCTGACGGAAGCTATAGCCGTCCCAAGAAAGATCCCAATAGTTTCTCCGCTCACGATTATTTCATTGCCAATCCCAGCCTATCGGGTGCCGGTAGCCTTAAGAAAGGTCCTAAATGAGGTTAGTGCCACCCCTCGTACCTTGCAACAAAGGTCATTATCGATATTGCGTTAACTGCGCCTGATATGAGACACATAAGTACAATGTTTAAATACGCATTAGATAAACCAGATAGAAGACTGCTTCCAACTATTGGTGTACATTAGTAACCTAGTATGTGTATCAATGATATAAACTTTATTAGAAAGCCTATATTAATCGAAGAGATTTTAGCCAATAATTTCAATGCTATCCTATCAACTAGAATTAATTTTATTTTCCAAATCCCATAGCGTATGAAAAAGAATCAAAACTCTATAGAATCCCTTAAATCAGAGAACAAGACGCTCGCAGCTCTTGACTTAGGGTCTAATAGTTTTCACTTAATTATAGCCAGAAAAGAAAAAAATACATTTAAAATAATCGATAAATACAAAGAAACTATTGGATTAGCTGCTGGATTAAACAAAGAAAACGAATTAAGTGCAAAAGCCCAGCAAAAAGCTCTTTCATGCGCGTCAAAAATTGCAAAAAGAATTAACGCATCAAAACCAGACTTAATAAAAATAGTAGGAACTAGCACGTTCAGGCTTACAAGAAAAGCCTGTAATTTCTTAGAAAATTTGCAATCTAGTCTAAACCATAAAGTAAATGTTATCTCTGGGTCGGAAGAAGCAAGATTAATATTTCTCGGAGTTACAACTGCACTAAAAGATTGCAAAAAAAGAAGATTAGTTATCGACATAGGTGGGGGAAGTACAGAAATTATAGTCGGAGATGCTACGAATCCAATACAGTTGGACAGTCTCCACTTAGGATGCATAAATCAATCAAAATTATTTTTCCCTAATGGAGAGACAAACGCCAATGACTTTAGTAAAGCATTCTTAAAAGCAGAGCAAGAGATTCGCCCTATTACCCATAATTTTAAAAGATTGGGCTGGGATGAAGCCATCGGTTGCTCAGGCACCATTTTAGCTATAGAGAGAATAGTAACGGCGAACGGCTGGGGCAAACAATATATAACTAAAGATAGTCTTGAGAAACTTATACACTTACTGATTAAGGCAAGGCATTGCAATAACCTAAATCTTAAAATTATATCTGACAAAAGAAAAAAAATATTGGCCGGAGGATTAACAATTTTATACACCCTGTTCAATGAGTTAAAAATAGAAAAAATGAAAATCAATCGGAATGCACTGAGAGAAGGTTTGCTTTATGAATTAGCGAGCCAAGATAATAAAATCGATAAATTAAATATTTAATGCTGATAATCATTCTTCAAACCAGCTCCTCCTACCCCTTAAAGAATTAGAGAGAAAACCTATCGGGAAAATTTTTCAGATAAATATTAATAAATAAACCTTAAATTGCTTAACTCTGACCTAAATATGGCCTAGAATTTAATTAGCGATGCTAAATGACTAAATATAAGTTAATGATTTTCATTGCTTCTACTTCAAATGATGATCGATATTTAAATACCGATACTTACCCACTTAATTACTTTTATTATCTTCCCTTAGGATCTTAAATGTGGTAATACTCAAATAGGTTGTTTTAGTATTGATTGTTTTATCTGATTGCAATTTTAGCATATTAGTTAAAAACCACGGATTGTTCCAGTATGAGCGGCAATGAATAATGCTCTAACAAATAGTTCAAGGAAGTAGTCTAGTTTCATATTTAGACCTATATTTTTGGTTACACTATATAAAAGAACTGAGTTTTACCATATGATAGCCGACTTAATTTCTAAAAACATAGATAAAATTTTATATTTTTCAATTGGATTAATATTTGGATTGATCCTATGTTCTATAGGTTTCATAGGGTTTATTCTAGGCGTCCTACTTGGCATTGTTTTATCTGTCATAAGCAGCTCAGGCATAATTATTTTTATAGATAAATATAGATTAGGGGCGTTTACTTCTCCTAACCACTTTAAATATTTAAATGGATTTGATTTAGTCTTTATCTTCGGCACAGTATTGCTTCTTGTTTTTTACATTTTCTGCCTCTTTACTGGAAATCCATTTTTTACGGGAATCGGGATATCTGGAATTGTAGGATCAATAATTTTTCAACGCGGTTGGTGAAAATTAATTTAGAAAATTAATGAGAAATTCATCAAGATAGGTAGTTTTTGCCAACATAAGATTACATATAACCGAAAGCTTTCCTTAATTCATTGACAAATTCGGTCGGTCTTTCTAAAGCGGCAAAATGGCCGCCACGGGATAGTTGATTATAATAAACAAGGTTTTTATATCTCTCCTTACACCAACGCTCGGAGGCTCTGAAGATTTCTTTGGGGAAAATGCTTACTCCGCTCGGAATTAAAACCGGTTCATTAGATGTCGTGACTTTATTGAAACTTTCCCAATAAAAACGTGCAGACGAAGCTCCAGTCCTCGAAAACCAATAGTAGGAGATGTTGTCAAATAAATCCTGTCGGCCAACTGCTGTTTCCAAGTCTCCCTTACAGTCAGTCCATTGCCAGAATTTATCAATTATCCAAGTTGCTAGGGCCACGGGAGAATCAACTAATCCATAGCCTATAGTCTGTGGTTTAGTGCTTTGTATCTTGCTGTAACCAGAATCAGATGTCTTATAGTAATCAATTGCTTCCATGCATTTTAATTCAAATTCAGTCATATCTGTTTTAATGCTCTCGCTGGGATGCACCAGCGGCATATTAAGATGCAATCCTTTACAAAAATCAACTTCACTGATCCCAATTTGTGTTGTTATAGCAGAACCCCAATCGCCTCCCTGTGCATAATACGAGTCATAACCTAATCGCTTCATTAGCGTCGTCCAGGCTTTAGCAACTTTTTCAACACCCCAACCTCTTCTAGAAGGCTTTTTGGCAAACCCAAATCCAGGTAGGGTCGGTATAACCAAGTTGAAAGCGTCATTTTCGCTTCCGCCGTTCTGGATGGGGTTAACCAAATGATCAATAATTTTAATAAACTCAATCACAGAACCAGGCCAGCCGTGCGTCAAAATAAGTGGCTTTGCCCGTTTACATTCGGATTTTTTGTGTATGAAAACTATTTCCTGTCCATCTATAAAAGTGGAAAATTGAGGTAACTCATTAAGGATAGATTCACACTCCTTCCAATCATAATCTGCCTGCCAATAATTTATTAAATCCATAGTATAGTCTAATGGAGCTCCTTGTTCCCACCCATTCATTGTCGCGCTCTCAGGCCAACGTGTATCTTTCAACCGTTTCCTCAGTTCATGAATTTCACTTTCTGGTACATTTATTTTAAATGGGCAAATATCAGACATAATTTGGTTCTCAAAATAACGATCAAAAAACAGGTTTAATCTAAGCTCACACACTCATCTGGAAATGACTCAATCAAGGCTTTTAAGTGTTTTGAAAAAGTCGGTTTCCTTGTAACGACTATTGATCTCACAGGGCAATTATTGAATAACGCCTTCATTGCAACCACTTTGGCATTCCATGTCTCTTCATCCATTAAGCCCTGCTGAAACTGATAAAAATCATTTTCATATAAAAACCATGCTATGTGCGCAGTATTTCGCAAAGCAATTTCCTCCAAACTTAGGTCACTTTTTTTCTTGCCCTCAAAATAAATTGATTGTACATCTACCCCTATATTATTCATGGATAAAATAACTGTGTTGCCCAGTGCAGATCTGGCTTGCTGTTGGCCTGCAATAGCAATTTTTTGAGTTTGCCGCATTTCCAAGCCTACAAAAATTAATGAGCTAATAATACCAAGCATTCCTATGACTTGAACTAGTATATTATTATTAATTCTCATATTTTAAATTTCCTTGTTGAAAAATTATTACCATCAAACGCGCGGTGAGCGTCGGTGGGAAGTGAACTTCTCAAATGCATATGCTTTAGAAATCAAATCATCTTCGCCGTATGGGATCCCCATAAATTCTAGTCCCACAGGTAGGGCTCCTACAAACCCTGCCGGAACCGTTATGGCGGGAAGCCAACTTTGGGCAGCAATTAGGGTATTAGTTGGATAAGTAAAGGTGGTCCATTTCCCATTATCCAATTCTTTTCGACTTGGAGTAGGTATACTTGTTGTTGGATACACAATAATATCGACTTCTTTTTTTCCCATTTCATTAAGTATCACCTGTTGAAATTTTTCGCGTGCTACATAGCGCTCAAGGTAATCCGATTCCTCCTCGGGATGACTTGGACCATTAGCGAGCATCTCAAATAGTTCAAGAGAGGGATGGTATTGTTTCCTATTATATATTTCTTCCACAGTCTTGATTGGCGCATCGCGTGTGGCTAAAAAATTATTAATATCGTACTTCGACCGAGTCACATAAAGGGAGGTCAGCTCGATATAATGGTCTAAATCTGAAATCTCTACGTCAACTAATATGGCACCAAGAGACTCAAGGTCACCAAGAGCTTTCCTTATCAGTTGATTAACAGGGGTACTTCCGGCAAGTTGTAAATCTTCGAACAAACTTTTTAAAACGCCAACTCTTCTTCCCTTAAACCCTTCAACTTTAAGTGAATCAACATAGTTTTTATTACCTGATATCAGAGCTGACGACGTAAAAGGATCTTTATCATCAAATCCAACAATAACGTCTAGAACACGTGCCAGATCCTCTACTGTGCGGCACATTGGCCCGGCGGAATCTTGGAAAATCACTAAAGGCGACATTCCTGCCCTACTGATCATTCCCGGAGTAGTTTTTAGACCAACCAAATTATTACAAGAGGCAGGAAGTCGAATAGAACCGCCAGTATCTTCGCCAATACCAACCATAGCCAAGTTCGCTGCTATGGCAATACCAGTTCCTCCGCTAGAGCCTCCGGGATCATAAAGTAAATCATACGGGTTTTTTGAGACCCCATTTTTCGAAGAATAACCAAACCAGGACGTAGCAAAATCTGGCATAGTTGTTTTAGCTATGATGATTGCTCCAGCATCTTTTAACTTTTTGATGATTGTCGCGTCTTCGGTCGGGACATAACCGTCCATGGCAATAGAACCAAATGTTGTCATAACGCCCGCTGTTTCAATCTGATCTTTCACAGCAATGGGTACTCCGTGAAGTGGGCCTTTTAATTCTCCTTCTAAATTAAGATATTCATCTAACATATTTGCTTCATGAAGAGCTTTTTCATTTATTGTAATAATTGAATTAAGTTTTGGTCCATTTTGATCTATATTTTTAATTCGAACTAAATATTCGTTTACTAACTCTGTCGCGGTAATTTTCTTTGAAAGAATAGCTGAGTGAAAATCGGAAATAGTTAATTCTTCAATTGGAAATTTCATAATTTAATCTTACTCCAGTCCATTTATCTTATCTATTTTAGTACCATTATTTTTGTAAAAAGTGGTTGAAAAAAATTTTATGCTACTTTTAATTACTCTTTTGATATTTAAAAAATCTAAACTTTTATTGGATTATAATATTGTTTTATAGATCTACTTAAATAGATCAACGCATTTATCAAAAGATTTTGATAAATGATTTTTCGCAGAACGAATTAAAGGGCTCCACAAAGGTGTCTTTGCATTCAACTTTCTGGTGCGTTTCCCATCTTTATGTAAAACAGTAGCAGGATAATACTTCCCACCATAAATTGCTGCACGAATTCCTTGATTCGATAATTGCTTTTCGATACCCTGCGATTTTTCGCTTATTTCTATAAATTTTAATGCTTCTTGGATGTATTTTTTTCTGTCTATTATATGCGGATTGTTACTTACCCCATCGGTCAAACAATAAGGAATATCTCCGTGTTTAATTTCTTTTAAATTTATATCGAATTTTCTCGGTATATTAGACCTTTTATTAAATCTAAAGTGCGTTATTCTTTCATTGTAAATTAGTTCGATAATATCGCCTAAACTGTGATTTATTGTAGGCAAGAATTCCCAATCATGCTCTAACATAAAAATAAAATCAGAATTACTTTTCTTTATAGCTCTCACATATCCCTCTGATAAGCATTTTGACAAGTTCACTATGGGGAAAATTTTTTTTAAATTAGTAATGTATAAACTAGCGCTATCCAAATATGGGCTTGGATCACACCAAACCTCAATCTTAATACTATTATCAAATGCTGTATTAAACGATAGGACAGTGTTTTCTATCATTTCTGTGGATGGTGAGCTTATTGTTGAATTTGTAAAAACATGGAGTTCTATACTTTTCATTGCGATAGTCTACCACAAGTAAATTCGGCTATCGGGCGGGCCTTTTATTTAATTTCACGTTAAAAGATAACAGATTTTTTTTACACAAGTCTAGTAGATGACATTAAATTTTTAAATTTATGGAATCGCAACACCATGTTCATTTAAAATTTTTGAGGTCCACATTAAAGGGATCCCGATAATAGACGTATAATCCTCACAATCTATACTATCGAATAAGCTTATTCCCATGGAATCGAGTCGGCAAGACCCGCAACTATGTAGTGGTCGGTCGTATTCTATATATCTTGATATTTGTTCAGAGGACAATTGACGCATTTTCATCTTTGCAATAATTGTGTGAATATATACTTTATCCTTAACGCCAATTGCAGCTGACGTTATAACTTGATGCTCATTTCCGTTCAACATTTTTAGCTGTTTAAATGCATTTTCTTTTGTTTTTGGTTTGCTTACAATACTTCCGTTAAAGCTCGTTATGGTATCACCTCCTATAATTATAGCTTTATTAAATTGCTTGCTTATACTTTGAACTTTTGATATTGATAGCTCTCTTGAAAGTTTCCAGTGATCGCTAATTTTTTGTTTTAATTTCTTTTCGTCTACAAGTGGAGGAATAACATCGAATGTAATATTAAGCCTTTGTAACTGCTGTTTCCTTGATATTGATGTGCTTGCAAGAATAATTTTTTTCATTTTAAATCGCCACTGATATCTAATTATTATAGCATTATACAAAAAAGTATATAAAACGGACCGACCATAAGCTGATAATATTTTAAATAAACACATGTGCTTTTTCTTCTAAATGTATATTCGCTATAATAGAGACATTTAGAACTTCAATCACTATATTGATCTCATAACTCTTTGTTCTTAGAGACTAGATCAATTCATCTGCATTAAACGATTTATTGGATAACCTCTTCTCTAGGAATTTTTGCTGTTAAAAACACACCGTTATTTCGGTAAGCTAATTCACGCATAAGTGTCGGAAATCTATTGTCTATTCCCCATGGAAATCCAATACCGTGAATCTTTGCCCTCCTTTGTCCGTTTGGCTCTAAAGGATTTAATTTATTAACCATCTGAATAACTCGGTCATAGGATGCACCAGTGAAATCGTCGCCCATAACATAAATTGACGCTTGCTTTTTTGCATGAAATCGCAAAGCCCTTTCAAGACCCTCGGAGGGACTGCTGTTAGAATAAGGTGACCAGGTGAGCAATTTTTGCACGATTCGATCACGGACTAATTTTGTATCGGGGATCCAAGAAGATGAATATCCTTCCAACAAATACTCGCCATTATCACTCATAACTTGGATTCCCTTTATTTTAGGATGTATTTTGAGAATCGCTTGTATTTGCTGAATAACAACATTCCAATAACGTTTCATACTTCCGGACGTATCAATAATAAAAACGACGTAATCGCGATCAACAGGAATCCCACCTGAGAAAGTTGACTGTACTTCTCTGATATTTTTTTCTTTTTTTATTTTGTTTTCGTTCGCAGCAATAGCTAATCTCTGTTCTTTGTTTTTTGATTCTAATTTTTTTAATCGATTTTCAATCGCTGTCCGCTCGAATTCTAATTTTTCAATTTTGCCTTCGAGTTCAGCAATTTCCATTGATGTATTTTGTTCGTAACCTGATACATTTTTTGAGGTGGACTCTTGTTTAAGCCCGTTTATAGGAGTATCTTTTGCTAAAATTACCAACATTATTATTGCTCCAAAGCCACATGAAATAACGTCCAGAAAAGCGATCCCTAAATCATTGTATTCTTTATCTACTTTTTTCACCGCAACCAGTCCTCAGAAGGTGATAAAAATGATCCTCCCAGTTGCGCGGTCCACTTTTGATACAGTGGAGCCCCGTCAGGGTCCCCTTCCAGAGGAAGTAAAATAACATTTACCACAGCGCTAGAGACTGCCTGGAATTCTCTAACAGCATTAAGAAATAAATTACGTCTACATTCTCCACTTACTAATTTCGATGGTTTATTCAATGAACCACATCCTTTAATCTTTGTCCTAATCTTATTAAAAATATTATTTGAAGTTGATTCTCTACTTAAAGTTGGTAATCCGTCGGTAATCAAATAAATATCACTTGGTTTTATTTTTGAATTTACGATATATTCTAGAGGAACAGCAAGAGAAGTCCCACCGTTCGGACCCAAGTACCTCAAATTTGCATTAAAACTCTGCAACGCATCAGAAGGCGATTGCCAGGAACCATCTGCGAAGTTTATTTTATCTGAAAAACCTAGCGAACGTATTTTACTTTTTTTAGGAGCGTTTTCTATCAGCCATCTTGCTATATTTTGCGCCTGCCGCCATTTCTCACCTTTTTTTAAATAGCTACCAGTTTTTTCATCTATGCCTAGAATTATATCAACCAATTTAGAATAAGCCATCGAGGCACTAGTATCGAGAAGCACCAAAATTTCTGGTCCTTCAATTGTCAATCCAACAAGCGATCCTGGTTTGTTACTTGCGTTGACAATCTGGGATTTATTTTTTTCTTGACTAACTGGAGCGCTAACCATACTCAGTACAACTTCTTCTTCAATGGCTTGCACTAACTGTTGAGACATTTTATTAATTTCGATAGACAAAGTTTTCGCTCTGTCCTTCATTCCATTAATTCTTAAAAGCTGACTCTCATTAGCCAAAGTATTATCGCTTGAGATTTCATCAAGAATCTCAGGTATCTCTTGGAAATCTACAATAAAAAATAATAGTATTACTGCGCCAAGACCACATGCCATTATGTCAAGAAACGAAAGAGATGAGGAATTGATAGGTCGTCTTTTACGCAATTAATTATTCTGGCTTTTTAATAATACTAATTCTTTTTATTAAATATTTTTCACAATATTCTTGAACGCGCACCAACTGCTCATCCTGCGCTCTTCCTAAAAAAGAAAGCATCAGCATGATAATAATACTGGCTAAAAGCGCAACAAAAGTTGAATTAAATGCCATACCTAAACTTTCGGTCATTGGGCCTATATCTCCTGCAACCGCAATCTCTGCTTGAGTCATAGCCATCCCAATACCTCTAACAGTGCCCAAAAAACCGATTGATGGTATGGCCCAAGCAATGTATTTCACCAGAGCAAGCTCAGCTTCATTTTTTACTATTAGAGCATCTAGAGCAGGAGTAATCGATTCCGAAGCATTTTGAACACTTCCTGTTATAAGAAATCTTCTCAGGGCAGAACTTATAATCTTTATAAGCGGCGAATCATTAATCTCTTTTGGTAATTCCTCCAGATTCTTGAGAATATTTTCGGCGTCATTACTATCAGAATTAACATCCTCAAGAAGGTCAACATCAAATAAGTAAGATTGAGCAGATGTCTCATAAAATTTATCTGCAATTAAATAGATGCCCCAAAAGAAGAGAATCATACAGATTTCTTGCTCAATGTCTTTAAAAATTATAAAAAAGTTTCTGGGCAAAGAAGTTCCATTTTCTAATGCGAACTGCTTAATAATTTCAACGTTTGGGTTAATCCAAACAACATACAGACTATGGACTATGAAAATAATAACAAGAAGCAAGATAATCTGGTAAAATATTTTTCTCATTGGGTCTACATATTAATGGGAAAAGGTGTGGGCTCATTTAAAGAAATTTTTCCACCTACTATCGCGTTAATTGAAAACGCACATAAGCTCAAAAAAATTATTAATAGGAATATCCTAATAGCTATATTCACTGATTTTCCATAATTAGTTTAAATATCTCGCTACCCGAAATCCTACCTCACTTCTGGCTTCTTGTGAACTTTGCTTAAAAGAAGCTCTGAGCTCAGTCCAAGAAGAAGAAGTATAATTAGAGCCCTTTACTACACGGCTTTCACCAAATTCTGGCCCCATATAATTAAAATATACTCGATTCATGTCTGGCGGCTCTAAGGAATAATAATCATGAACCCATTCACTCACATTACCTGCCATATCGTAAACCCCTGAAATCTCTGGACCATAGGTCCCCACCGGGGCCTCAAAAGTATATTTATCATCATAGTCGCCCAAATAAACTTCCACTGTTCCTTTAGCCGATAAATCAGCTAAATTTCCGGCCACTGTTGGCACCTCGTATTCATCCCCCCAAACGAATATACTCGTCTTTTCCCTATTTGCAAGTCTAGCCACATATTCCCACTCGGCTTCTGTAGGCAGTCTATACCCTAATGATTTAGCCTCAAAACCTATAACTCTGCCTCGACTTATTTTATAAAACGGCTCTAATCCATCTTGTTTACTAAGCCAATTACAAAAGAGCGCAGCTTGCTCCCAGCTCACTCCCTTTACAGGAAGGTTATTGACTAAAGCAGATCCAGAATACAAAGAAAATTGTTTATTAGTAATTTCAAATTGAGAAATATAGAAACTTCTATCAAAATCGACAATTCGTAATTGCTCGTTAGCCATTTGGCCTTTTTGGCCTCTCGGAGCCCCGATATTCATTTTAGTCGGGATAAATCTTTTCATACTAACTCCCGCGAAATTACTAAACTGGGCTTTACTATTGATCAATCGATAATCTTTTAAAGTTGTTAATTCTGCCTCATAACTATTAGAGCTAGATTCCTTTAAATCGAATTCAAAACTATAAGGCACATAACCATCGGCACGGAGCGTAATAAAATTTTTCTTTACCAACAATTTTAAATCTTCTGGTGTCTCCCCAACATATTTATCACCAATAAAGATTGAAGAAATGGGCACCGAACTAAGTTTAAGAGTGGCATAGTTTGGTTCAAGGCTGAAATCTATAGTTTTTGTTAATTCAGAGATCTTAATTTCTTTGCTTTGATAGCCAAGCGCTTCATAACGAATTAAAGATTTAGACTCCCGTGGTACTTCTATTGATTCTTCTAACTTAATTAGATTTCCATCCAAAAATAAGTTTCCGCCTTTTGGGAAATATTTTACTGGTATTAAACGTTGGATTGCTTGAAGGGTCACGTTCTTTAATTTTACTTCACCATATCCATGGAGCTCGAACATTTCAAAATACGGTTGGTAGCCCTCCTTTCGAATTTCTATTTTTTTCTTGCCGGCTGAAAACGTGCCATTAAATGGTGTAGATCCTATTTGCTTACCGTCTATGAAAACGAGGGCATCTGTTGGGTTAGTTTTAATCTCTAGCTCAACATCAATTGGCTTAAATGCTAATTTAATAGACTTTGCTAACTCTGGCAAAATTTTTATATTTCTGGTAATTGACTTATGATATCGGGAACTTACAGACAAAGAGTACTCTCCGGGCGGCAAATATACTGAAGGTTTGTTTTGCTCCGACATAAGTATTCCATCAATTTCCCACCGAGGTGATGTCAACACGGCTTCGTGGTTAATATCTATTCGAACATCTTCATATAGCATTCTGATTAAAACACCTTTACTTTTTGTTTCGGATGTAACACTAACAATTTCATCTTGGAATCCAATTGACGTTACTCTCAAAACTGCATCTGAACCTCTTAATAAAAATCTATCGCCCAACCTAAATCCGGAGCCTTCCAATAAGTGCAAACTAAACGGATTTGCTTCTGGTGGATTCACGATTATTTTTACCGCATTTAGATAAAAACCACCTAACGCAATAAAGAAAAAAACAAATAGAGTTCCTAAAACTATAATAGTGTATTGCTTACCTTTATTCTTTTTTGCATCAAAAATTAATTTTTCAAATTTGCTCGCCACAACCAATCCTTACTACGATTTTCGTCTCATCAATAGGAATCTTAACTTTTTTAAAATTATCTTTATGGCTTTTGCATTTTGCGACAAACTCATATGAGCCTGGATATAGTAAAATCATCTTATTACTAGTTGGCTCTATATATCCCACCTTTTTTATCTCGATTCTTGCCCTTCCGTCTGAAATCAAATTAATCTCGCGTGGCACTTTCAGTTCTTCCAAGAGCTTTAACAGATCATTTTTTAATTTTTTAGCCTCATTACTTTTACCGAATACCGTGGTGTTATTTCCTATCAAATTTAATGCATATTCCCGTACATTCGTATCATTTAGTCTCATAGGCTGTTTTATAAGAAACTTTAATTCATCAATCAATCTATTAATTGTTCGCGACAAGTTTAGCTTTTCCCTAATGTTATCATCTGTCGGGAATGATAAGTTCGCACTCTTAAGTTTTTCTTCAGCATCAAGCCAATTATCATCTTCGATAAATTTATTTGCCGCTTGGACTGCTTTAGTAAAATTTTCATATTTCATCTCAAATTCAATTTGCTCCTGGAGTGCGATAGCCTCTTTCCTTTCAGCAAATAGGGCTAATGCAGATAAAGTCGCTTTTTTTGCTGAAAAATATTGCTTAAGTGTTAAATAATTTTTGGATTCTTTTATATACTCGTTATATCTAAGCTCTCTATAACTCGCTTCTAGAGACCGCAGTCTGTCTTCCTCCTCAGGTTCAAGTGTGGTAAGAACTTTGAGATTGTTTAAAGCGTCCAGTTCATTTTTTAAATCATTTACAGCTCGAGCACTAACTGCTCTCAGAGAAACTTTTTTAATCTTTTCTAGTTTTCCTAAAGCTTCAGTCCACTTATTATAAATTGCTTCATCATAACTTATTCCTTTCAAACTTTTTAAGTTACTTTCAAACGCACCGACATCTCTATTTGAAAAAGCAGCCGTTAAATTTTGAATATACTCAGTTTCAAGCACATTAATTTGTTTAATAAATTTTTCAACCCTTTCGACAATAGATTCAGCTCGTCTTTTATCGCTCCAGGATGTTCTATCAAGCCCATCTAATAACTCTAGTAGCTCTTGAGCCCTACTACTATAAAAAGTTTTGTTTTCTTTCTTGCCAGAGATTACTTCTAAAATAGATTTAGCTTCTGAATAAGAAAAATCTTCTATATCTTGGGCTGGTGCTAACTCAATTTTTGCTGACTTTTTATTCTTCAGTGAGTCAAGTGGCAAATGTATATTTAATTCGTCTTCTTCCCTACTGTTTGTTTCGTTATTGATAAACGTCAAAAGAAAGACAAGGCCACTAAAAATAGCTAATGTTAAGGCAGTAAGCAGGTAAGTGATCCGTTTTTTTTCGCTAACTGCAGATTTAATTTTTAGATCTAACTTACTATTCAAAACTGATCCCTTTTATCAAAACTTTTTATAGTATGATGTCTGGGGTTTTTTCGAGCTCATATAAATCAGACAAATACTTTCTCCAAATAATATACTGTTCCGAAGCATCGCCCTTGAACTCTATGTTTTTATTTTCCATTTCTATAACTCGTGGTGCTAACTCAATATTCAAAGAGCTTCCCAATTCACTTAAACTCGATTCATACATTTTTGCATCCGCCGAATCCTCAAAACTGCTTGCAATACCCGCTATTCCAGCGCCAGCCACGACAGTGCCCCCTATCGCACTCAAACTTCCCCGAGTAGAGTAAGGGTCAGCAGTGGCCGCTAAAGCAATACCACCTGTAATAGCAGCTAAACCCAACAGCTTTTTCCCTAAACTTTTTCTCCTAGCCTCCTCAGCTGCTTTTGTCTCTAAATAAGCTCCTCTTTGCCAATTCAAATAATCAGGCGCCATCCTCATAGAAAATTTGTCATAATCACTTTGAATACTATCAATAAACATTTTATCTCTTATCCGTAAAGCCCGAATTCGTTGCAACATCTTATCATCGTCGGAAGGAGCAAATTTTATCTTCGTTATCGAACTAGAATTGTCGAGGTATTTACTAAAATATTCGGGAGAAAAGGTTTCCGCAAATCTTAGCTCTTCGATTATTTTCAAGGAGTCAGCTTTTTGTTTTGATAATTTTGATACTGCTTTAGCAACATCTTTAGCAATGGCTTGAAATAAAGGTTTATAAAGGTCGTAGTTTTCCTCGTTTCTAGGATTGTTTAAGTCATAATATTTAACTTCGTGTTTGTATTTCTTGTTAGTAATAAGCTTCCTCTGATCAATTGAAACTAAGTTAATAGAAAGGGACAAATATGCCCCATTCGACTCCACTATCTTTCCATCTAAATAAAAATGAGCAGTTGCATTTTTTGTGGGTGATACTTGAGCAATCTCAAAAACATTGGTATCGGTTATAGCATCTCGCGTCTGAACGGCAAATCGATTGGCTTCAGCTCTTCGCAATTCGGGCCAAATATTTTTCTTGGCATAGTCTTCCGTGTCATTCGGAAGATTAGGATCAAACGGAACTATCAAAATCGATAGATCTTTTACATTTCCCCTTTCTTGAGAACTTTTAATGCCATTTTTTTCATAAAAGCTTGCGTCAGGTCCGACTGAATAAGACGCATTACCTTTATAGCCTCCTCCACCAGAATTACAGCTCTGAAGCAGGACCAATGCTAAAATCACATAAAGTTTATAATCAAGTTTACCAAACATTAAAGCTCCTCATATCTTTTCATTAAGCTTTTCTTTACCTGCGGATCTGTTTCCTTTTCAGCTCTTTCTCGCAACTGCTCCTTTAGTATTTTCATATTATCAACATTTTCTAACTTGCTGTGTAGACTACCATTAGATATTACTTCAGGTTTCTTAGTCATATCCTCGGAAAAGTCAGACTCCAATCTTTCCAGTATCTGGAAACCTCCACTATCAATGCTCAAAGAACCATAGTCGTTTGCTTTTAAATTAGTCGAAATTGACTTAACGCTTTCAATATTAGCTTTAGCTTTTTGTTGACTAATACGTTCTAATTCGTTTTTCTTATCAGTCAAGTATTGATTATTTGTATCAATGCCATTGCTAGTACCACCGTTAAGGACACTAGTTTTTGAATTATCAATCGTTCCTAAACTGCCCTCATCTTTACGGCAAGGCGCAAATTTTGATAGTTGATTAAAATATTGAGATTCGAGTTGAAGAATTTCCTCTTCTTTAGTTTTAGGAGCGCCTGGGCTCACGATAATCCCGTTGCTAATTTCTGCGCAGTTCAATAATGTTTGGTCCGCTTTTGAATGATAGGTAAATAAACCATTCAGTACTATTGCCCATATTGTTATAATAGAAAAATAATTAAAAGTACTCTCAATTTTCATTCTCATCGCTTAACTTTTTGCTTTTAGTTTGAAACTTCATATTCAACTTAGACTATTTGTCTATAAAATAATACCCATAAACCTCAAAGATTAAAAAAAACTTTTTGAAATCGATATCATTTCTTGCCTTTTTTATTCATATCACCAGGTTTTTTGAACTCCGATAGGCGAGGAAAGATGGAACAATTGAAGTCACAAACGCCGCAACAATTAAAATAACCAAAATTCTAATCGTATCTCTATTAAAAATATTTGGTGTTATTGACATAGTAAAAAAACTAATTAAAGAATCTTGTAGGATGAAAATCGAAAAACTAAGAAAAAACATACCAATAAAAATACTTATCACTGTAATCAATAGCGACTCAAGTTCAATTAATAAAAATAAGAAAATCGAGGGTGCACCAATAATCCTTAATAACTGAATTTCTTTATGTCTCTCTCTTATGGACGATAACAACATAGCACTTAAACCAAGACAGGCTGCAACAAAAACCAAAATCGTTACTAATAGTAGACTATTTTCTAGTAAACGAACCATTTGCCAAAGCTCAGATAAAGCTACCCCCGGAATAACTGCTATCAAAGGTTCTTTTTGAAAACGATTAATTTTTTCTTGAATTTTGAAAGTTGTGAGCCTATTCTCAAGGCCCAGCATGACCGCAGTTATTTCATCAACGTTAATTGGCACCCCTTTTTTTAATTCTTTTATAGACTGTCTTACCTGATTTGGGGGCATGTGAATAAGCTCCAGCCCCGACAAACCTACATAAAGAGCTCGATCTATTGGGGTTCCTGTTGCTTCTAAAATACCTGTCACGGTAAAAGGAAAATTTTTGTGCTCTAAGAAACTGGATTTGGATATACCATGTGAAAGAGTAATTTGATCTCCGATCTTATAACCTAGAGCCGAAGATACTTCTGAACCTAAAACTAACTCAAATGGTTCAGCAAAACTCCGGCCGAATGAAAAAGATAAATCTTTTTTCTTACCAAATTTTATTTTATCAAAATAAACTGGAATCGTTCCTACAACCCTAAAACCATCGTGAGAATCACCCAAAGATATCGGGACTGACCACTTTATATTTTGATCACCTAAAAGCTCTTCATATCTTTCATGCTTGATATTTCTAGTAGGAGAGCCAACTCTAAAAACAGAATACAGCAAAAGATTTATATTACTGGTTCTACTCCCAACAATAAGATCAACTCCTGAAACCGTATTATAAAAATTATCCTTTATTTGATGACGAGCATGCTCCACCCCGAGCAAAGCAAAAACGCTAACACTCATTGCAATCACGGATAAACTGACAGCAACTTTCCGATGTAATAAGCTTTTTACTGCTAAAGTAAGAAACATAATCAAGAACGCTGTATTTGAGCAATCTCATAAAGGGCAATTGCTTTATTAAAAAAACTCGATAGATGGTATTCGTGACTAACAAACAAAAGAAGCGTTCCATTGCTTTCAGAACTATCCATCAATAGCCGCATAAAATCATCTTTATTTGTTTTATCTAGTGAGGATGTTGGTTCATCTACAATAAGCAGATTGGGCCTATTTATCATGGCCCGAACGATCGCAACTCTTTGTTTTTCTCCGATACTCAACTGATTGGTTGGTTTATGCAAATCATGATCCTTCAAATTTAACTCTGCAAATAAACCAAATAATTCTGCCATTTTGATTTGCTGTCCAGCAAACTTTTGGGCAAGACGAACATTTTCTATAGCAGATAAGTATGGAATTAAATTGAATTCTTGGAAAACAAATCCTACGTTGTTTGCCCGAAACCTATCCTTTTCCCTTTGGTTCATTAAATCAATTCTTTGATTGAACACACTTATTGAACCCTGAAGTGGACTTATTAGACCGGCTATCAACCGTAGTAGCGTTGTTTTACCACATCCTGATGGGCCGTGAATAAAAATACTTTCATTTCCTCCAATTTCCCAATCTGAAATTTTTAGGGTCCAGTGGTCAGAAGACGACGCATAAGAATGAATGACATTTGAAAACTTAATAGACATAATATTTTTATAACAACAAAACTCAATAATACAAATTGTCACCTAATTAGTATAATATTTAAAGAATAAAATTTACTAAATAGGTCTCAAGGATCATGACCAATCTAAAAATTTGGATAACCTATTTTCTCCTTGCGCTCAATTGTTCTTTCGCCGCTGAGGCGCAATATAATACAATAGAATGGATAGATCTTTTACCACCCGATGACCTGGAGGCCTTACTCAACCCTCCTGAATACTTAACAGAGATAGAGGATGGCTCTCCAGAGGACTCGATTCAAAGTCGCCTTAAGAATAAGGCCAATACAAATGTTAATGATAGATATCAGCAGGCACTGCGGTCGGAAAAAATCGTCACAACAATGGATGGAAAAAAAATTCGAATCCCTGGATTTATAGTGCCACTAGAATTTGAAAATGAAGAGATGGTAATTCAATTCTTCTTTGTCCCTTTTTTCGGCGCATGTTTACATCTTCCACCTCCACCGCCCAATCAAATAATACTCGTAAATTTTCCCAAGGGGGTGCCACTAAAATCTCTTTACACGCCTTTCTGGATTTCGGGAGAGCTTCAAACGTCTCTTGTAGAGAAAGACATGGCTACGGCTGCTTACAGCATGACGATGGATTTATATGAAGTCTACCGAGAAGATTAAGCTAACTTGCTATATTTAGGATGAGCATTGCTTTGAAGTATTGCAAGCTTTGAAATTTC
>MDTB01195445.1_pt1 | contig 28178 bp, 23 predicted proteins | sample 811161 | NCBI WGS metagenome assembly MDTB01 (sample SAMN05326650, study PRJNA326480) | marine metagenome | isolation source: seawater | place: Mediterranean Sea | collected 2009
AAGCAAAGAGAATTCCTGGTATTAGACCAACAGATATATCTATTTTATTAGTATATTTAAAGCGTTCGTTTCACGTGAAACAATAAAATGAATAAAAAAATTAAAAAAATATTATTATCGTTTTTGTTAAGCTTTTCTATTTGTCAAGAGAGTGTTCTTCTTGATAAAATTTCCGCTGTTGTCGAAGGAGAAATTGTTTTATTAAGCGATGTTGTTTTGGCTGCAAATGCGTTAGCAGCACAAGAAAGAATTAATCCTAATACTGATCCTGAAAAATATAAAGATTTATTAAAAAAATCTTCAGAAAGTATGATAGAACAGCTTGTTATTATAAAAATGGCTGAAGCAGATTCTGTTGAAGTTTTAGATAAAGATGTTGAAAGAGCTCTTGATAGACAGATAGAAAATATTATTTCTCAAGCCGGAGGAAAAGAAGCGGCTGAACAGGCTCTTGGTAGAAAAATATCCGATTTTAAAAGGTCTTATAGAGATGATATGAAAGGTAAATTATTAGCAGAAAAATATACTACAAGCTTAACAACTGATATATCTGTTACAAGAGGAGAGGTAATTAATTTTTATAACACATATAAAGATAGTATTGGTTCTTTTCCAACTCTATATAAAACAAGACATATTTTATTAGAAATAAAGCCATCTGCTCTTTCTTCAAAAGAAGCTTTGTTTCAAATTGAAAAAATAAGAGAAGAAATTGTTAATGGTTTATCTTTTGAAAGTGCAGCAAAACAATATTCAGAAGATCCCGGGTCTAAAGAGTCTGGTGGTTATTTAGGATATGTTCCAAGAGGTACTTTTGTGCAAGAATTTGAACAGGTTGTATTTACTTTAGATATAGGTGTTTTAAGTCAACCTATAAAAACTAAATATGGATATCACTTAATAGAGGTGTTAAAAAGAAGTGGTGAAAAGGTTGGGGTAAAACACATATTAATAAGCATTAAAACATCAGAAAAAGATAAAAATATTACTTATAAAAAAACTGCAGAAATAATTAAAAAATTAAAAACAAAAGAAGATTTTATAAATAAGGCAAAGGAAATGTCTGATGATACAACAAGCAGTCCGAAGGGCGGTTATATGGGAATGATAGATTTAAATCAATATCAAATAAAAGAACTATCTGATGTAATAAAAAATATTCCTATTAATACACCAAGTTCACCTATTTTAACTCAATTTGGGTATCATATAATTTGGGTAGATGAAATAAAAGAGGGTGGACTGCCTAGTTTAGAAAAAAATTGGTTAGATTTAGAACAAATGACATTAAATCAAAAAAAATCTGATTGGTATTCTAATTGGATTGATGAAATAAAAAATAATTTTTACATCAAACGCAATACACTTAGTTATCCACAAATTAGTAATTAATAACTAGTTATACATTTCCAATATTTTTCAACAATTTATTAACAATAAAATTATAACAATTGTTAATAAAGATATTATATAATTCTATCTCTGTAAATAAATAAAGATATTATAGTTATAAACATATTAAGGTTATTATTATTAGTGTTATTTTTTATATATATAAGTATTTAATAATAAGTAAAAAATATTAGAGGGAAAAATCCTTAAAATAGCTCTAAAATCAATCTTCGTTTATTTAGGCTATATAAGGTATACCTAATTAAGCCTTGTTAAAAACTAACTATCTTTTTATAATTGATAGCGAATTATGAACATTTCAACCACTAAAAAAGAACTTCAATCAGCTTTTTCCAAACTAACAAAAACTGCTCAAATCAAATCTCAAAATCCTTTAGTGAATTATACTTACATTTCTTCTGGACCTCATGGAGTTACTTTGCATTCAACAGATCTTGAGGTCGGAATAAAAACTCAAATTACTGCATCTGTTAATACAGATGGTAAAGGATTGTTTCCTACTTCTGAAGTAAATGATATTATTTCTGTCATAGATGAGGGTAGAGTTGATATAGATATTGCTGGTCCACACATAAATATAAAATCAGAAAAAGGAATATCTTTTGATATTCCCACAGAACCTTTTCAAGAATATCCTGAAATACCAGAAAACAAACATGAAAATATTTTTACTATAGAAACAATGAATTTAAAAAATATAATTAACTCTTTATTATATGCTATAAATACTGAGCCCACTAAACCAGCCTTAAATGGTGCACATTTTAATTTTAACGAAGCAAGCATTGATTTTGTTGCAACGGATGGCCATAGACTTGTTAAAATAACAAAACAAAATGAAACAAATATTAGAAAAAGTTTTATTATACCTAAAAAGTATTTAAATATTTTAAACACTTTCCTAGAAGGACAAAAAGAAACATCTTTAATTTTTAGTGAAAATTATGTTTTTTTAAATAACGGTAAGGATGTTTTTTATTCTAAAATTATAGATGAAAAATTTCCAAATTATAATGCCGTTATACCATCGGAAAATCCAGAAAAATTAATTGCTCAAAAAACTGAAATGTTAAACAATATAAAAGCAGCATCTATTGCTACAAATAAAAATACAAATCAAATTTCTTTAAATTTTTCAGAGGGAAAAGTTTATTTCAAGAGTGTTAATCAGCCTGAAAGTAAAACAGTTCATGCTCCTATAAAAACAGCTGAATATCAAGGCGATGAATTAGCTATAGGGTTTAATGCTATATATTTAAAAGAAGCTGTAGCAAAATATCCATCCGAAGATATTGTATTAACATTTAAAGATGCAAATTCAGCAGTACTTTTATTACCAAAAGAAACTGATCAAAAAACAACAATTTTATTAATGCCTGTGAGGATAAATGAGTAATAAAAATAATTATGGTGCAGATAAAATATCTGTCTTAAAAGGTTTAGAAGCGGTTAGAAAAAGACCTGCTATGTATATAGGAGATGTTGGTAAAAGAGGATATCATCATTTAGTTAGCGAAGTTGTTGATAATAGTATTGATGAAGCTTTAGCTGGGTTTTGTACTGAAATTATTGTTACCATAAAAAATGATGGCACAATTTCTATAGAAGATAATGGTAGAGGTATACCAGTTGAAATTCATAAAGATGAAGGTAAACCAGCTTTAGAAGTTGTTATGACAGTTTTACATGCTGGAGGAAAATTTGATAAAAATACATACAAAGTTTCAGGAGGATTGCACGGAGTAGGTGTTTCTGTTGTAAATGCACTTTCTGAACATTTAGTTGCAGAAGTTCATAGAGATGGTTTTCACTATGAACAGGAATATAAAATAGGTGAAGCAGTTACTCCTTTAAAAAAAGTTGGAAAAAGCTCAAAAAGAGGAACAATAATAACATTTAAACCAGATCACTCTGTTTTTACTCACAAGGGTTTTGAAGAAGATACAATTAAAGGAAGATTAAAAGAATTAGCCTATTTAAATAAAAATCTCTCTATCGTTTTAAACAATGAAGTAAAAGATTCTTCTGTTGAATATTGTTTTCCGGGAGGGCTATCTGATTTTGTTAGCTATTTAGATGGAGGAGAAGATTTAATTCATAATGAAGTTATTGTTGTTTCAAAAGAAGACATAGAAGTACCAGTTGATTTAGCGTTAAGATACAGCACAAACTATAATAACAATATTTTTTCTTTTGTAAACAATATTAATACAATTGAAGGAGGAACCCACTTATCTGGATTTAGATCTGCCCTAACAAGAGCTTTAAATAACTATGCAAATAAAAACGATTTAATAAAAACTAAAAAAAATGAAAAATTTTCTCTTTCTGGAGATGACTTTAGAGAAGGCCTTACGGTTGTTCTTTCTGTAAAAGTTCAAGAACCTCAATTTGAAGGACAAACAAAAACCAAGCTAGGAAATGGAGAGGTAAAAGGTCTTGTAGATAATGTTGTATATGACGGTATACAGGCATTTTTAGAACAAAATCCTAAAGTTGGTAAAAGAATTATCGAAAAAGCGGCAGAGGCTGCAAGAGCTAGAATAGCCGCAAAAAAAGCGAGAGAACTTGTTAGAAAAAAATCTTCTTTAGGGTCTACAACCCTACCTGGAAAACTTGCCGACTGCTCCAATAAAGATCCAATGCAATGTGAAATTTTTCTCGTTGAGGGAGACTCTGCTGGAGGTACAGCCAAACAAGGAAGGGATAGAAGAACCCAGGCTATCTTACCATTAAGGGGAAAAGTTATTAATTCTGAAAAAGCAAGAGAGGATAAATTATTAGCAAACAATGAAATTCAGTCTATCATTACAGCCCTTGGTTGTGGCTTTGGAGAAGATGAAGAAGATCCTAACAGTTTTAACCCCGAAAAATTAAGATATCATAAGGTTGTAATTATGACAGATGCGGATGTTGACGGTAGCCATATAAGAACACTATTATTAACATTTTTTTGGAGAAAAATGAAAAGTTTAGTTCAAGGGGGTTTTGTTTATATGGCAATGCCACCACTATATAAAATTAAACAAGGCAAAAAAGAAAGATACGCCTATACAGACGAAGAAAGAGATGTTGTAATTCAAAGATTAGAATCTGAAAACGAAAACGCAAAAATTAATATTCAAAGGTATAAGGGTCTTGGAGAAATGAATGCAGAACAGCTTTGGGAAACAACAATGAATGCAGAAACAAGGACATTAATGCAGGTCACGGTTGATCACATTCAAGAAGAAGAAACAAATGTGAGGTTTAGAGAATTAATGGGAACAGAAGTAGAACATAGAAGAAAATTTATTACAGAAAGGGCTAAGTTTGCTACAAACATAGACATATAAGATGGATATAGGAAGAGACAACACACTAGATAAGCAGCTTTTAACAGAATTAGAAGAAAGTTATTTGAACTATTCAATGTCCGTTATTATGTCAAGGGCATTGCCCGATGCAAGAGATGGACTAAAGCCGGTGCACAGAAGAATTTTATATGGAATGAATGATTTAGGCTGTTATTGGAATAGGCCATACAAAAAGTCTGCAAGAGTTGTTGGGGATGTTTTAGGTAAATACCACCCTCACGGAGACAGCTCAATTTATGATGCCATGGTTAGAATGGCACAAGACTTTTCTATGAGACACCAGCTTGTTCAGGGTCAAGGAAATTTTGGCTCTGTTGACGGGGACAGGGCAGCAGCAATGAGATATACAGAGTCAAGAATGTCTAAAATAGGAGGAGAGCTTTTAAGAGACCTTGACAAAGAAACGGTTGCCTGGACAAACAATTTTGACGAAACATTAAAAGAGCCAGCAGTTCTTCCGGCGGTTTTCCCAAATCTTTTAGTAAATGGTTCAGAGGGTATAGCGGTTGGTATGGCAACCAAAATTCCACCACACAACCTTATGGAAATAATTGATGGTTTGGTGGAGGTTATAAACAACCCAGAGTGTGAAGTAGAAGATTTAATGAAACATATAAAAGGGCCAGACTTTCCAACAGCAGGAAAGGCTTTAGGTGTAGACGGAATAAAAGAAGCATATAGCACCGGAAGAGGAAAGGTTAAGATGAGGGGAACGGCCCACGTTGAGCCAAACAGCAAAGGAAGAGACGCTCTTATAATAACAGAAATTCCATATCAGGTAAACAAAGCAGGTTTAATTGAAAAAATTGCAGATTTAGCAAGAGATAAAAAAATAGAAGGAATTGCAGAGCTTCGAGATGAAACAGACAAAGACGGAATGAGGATTGTTATTGAAACAAAAAGAGACGCCGTCCCAGAGGTTGTTTTAAATCAACTTTATAAACAAACACAGCTTCAAGACACTTTTGGAATTATTTTATTAGCCCTCGTAGATGGAACACCAAAGGTAATGTCCTTAAAAGAGCTGTTAGATGTTTTTCTTGTTTTTAGACAAGACATTGTTATTAAAAGAACAGAATTTGATTTAAGAAAGGCAGAAGCAAGGGCTCACATTTTAGAAGGTTTAAAAATTGCCCTAGATAATATAGATAAGGTTTTAGAAACAATTAAAAAAAGCAAGGATCCAGAAACAGCAAAATCTGGCCTTATTGGCGGTTTTGGTTTGTCTGAAAAACAGGCACAGGCAATTTTGGACATGAAGCTTCAAAGGCTAACAGGCCTGGAAACAGAAAAAATTCTTGCTGAATACAAAGACATAATTAAACACATGGCAGAGCTGAAGGGTATTTTAGAAAGCAAAACAAAAAGAATGCAAATTATTAAAGACGAACTTCTTGAAATTAAAGAAAAATATGGAGAAGAAAGAAGAACAGAAATAGTTGAAAAAGCCACAGATCTTAGCATAGAAGATATGATAGCGGAAGAAGATATGGTTTTAACTATAACACACAACCAATATATTAAAAGAACAAGTGTTAGTACATATAAGAGACAAAGGCGAGGCGGAAGAGGTGTTCAAGGACAAACCGCAAGAGAAGAAGATTTTACAGAACACCTTTTTGTAGAAAACACCCACAGCTACATACTGTTTTTTACAGACAGAGGAAAGTGTTATTGGTTAAAGGTTTATGATATTCCAGAGGGCGGAAGGGCGGCAAAAGGAAGAGCTATCGTTAATCTTATTGGCTGTGAGGCAGACGAAAAGGTAAGTGCCTTTATTGGAGTAAAACAAAACCAGTTTCACGAACACAACTTTGTTGTAATGGCCACAGAAAAAGGAATAGTAAAGAAAACAAAGCTTTCAGCATACTCTAATCCAAGAAAAAAAGGAATATATGCTGTAGAAATTAGAGAGGGAGACAAGCTTATTGAGGCAAGAGTTTCGACCGGAGAAAACGACATTTTACTAGGAACAAGCAATGGAAAGTCAATTAGATTTTCTGAAGAACAAATTAGGCCAAGCGGAAGAAAAACAATGGGCGTTAAGGGCATAACATTAAGCTCTACAAACGACAAAGTGGTTGGAATGTTGTTAATTAAAAGAGAAGGAACGGTTCTCGTTGCAACAGAAAATGGTTTTGGAAAAAGAACCGAAATTGCACAATATAGGGCACAAAAAAGAGGCGGAAAGGGCGTTCTTACCATGAAAACAACAGAAAAGCTTGGCAAAATGATAACCATTAAAGAGGTTGTCGGGACAGACGATCTAATGATTATCAGGGATGACGGAGTTTTAATTAGAATGCCGGTTTCACAAATCAGGTCCATTGGAAGAGCAACCCAGGGAGTGAGACTTATTAAGCTTGGAAAAGGAACAAAGGTTTCTTCTATTACAAGAATTATTTCAGAAGAAGAAAAAAAGACAGATGAACCGTCAACAAAAGAAGAACATAGCCCAGAACCTAAAGAAGGTTAAAGAAAAAATATTCGAAAAAAATAACAGCAACGAAATAAAACTGGTTGCCGTTACAAAAACAAGATCTCCACAAGAGGTTTTTGAGATAATATCTTTAGGGGTTAAAGCTATTGGAGAAAACAGGGTGCAGGAGGCAGAAAACAAGTTTCCCAAAGTTTTAAATATAAACCTTGTAGAAAAAAGACTAATAGGAAAGCTTCAAACAAACAAAACAAAAAAGGCGGTTAGTCTTTTTGATACAATAGACTCTGTTAGTTCTTATCGTTTAGCTAAAAAAATATCTAAAGCAGCTGGCATGCAATCAAAAAAACAAAGAGTTTTAATCCAAATCAATACAAGCCGAGAAGCAACAAAGAGCGGCTTTAGCCCGGAAGAAAAAAAAGAAATTTTAATGTGTTTTGACCTTTCTAACATTAAAATAGAGGGGCTTATGACCATGGGACCCTTAACAAACAAAAAAGAAGACACCCAAAAGTCTTTTATCCTTCTGAAAAAAATGTTTTTGGAAATAAATAAAAAAATTTTACCAGAACAAGAAATGAAAACAATCTCAATGGGAATGAGCGGAGATTTTTTAATAGGGATTGAGAACGGGTCTACAATGGTTCGAGTTGGAACAGCAATTTTTGGAAAAAGAAAATAGCGTGCTTGACCTCAAGAGATGGTTTAGACCAAAACACTATTTTCGTCTTTGGAATGTGGGGCCCCCAGGCCTAGCAATATCTCTTTTTTTAATTTATTTTATACACTACATAGAGGTTGAGCTTTCTCTTAAAACATTTGTTTTGGACGGGGCGTGGTTTTGGTCCCTTTTTATTCTAACCGCGATAGACGCTACAGCCCTTTTGATTTGGGTTTTGTTTAGCCTTCCACCAAAACAAAGAGGCCTAAAGCTTGTAAGGGGAGGGATATACGGCATTGTTAGGCACCCAATCTATACCGCAATCATTTATCACACGACCGTTTTGCACGCCCTTGTTTGGGGGTCTTTTTTATTGCTTTTTTTCTTACCTCTCCACCACGCAATTTGGTCAAAAATCGTTGAAAGAGAAGAAGAATACCTTGTTGGTATTTTTGGACAAGAATATTTAGATTATATGGATGAAGTGCCAAGGTTTATCCCTTGGATTTAAAAGTTTTTGTTACAGTCAAAAAAAGGAAATAAGATGAAAAAACTCGCATTAATTTTAACGATTATTATAGGAACAATAATGGCACAAGAAAAACATTACGGATTTGAACACGTTAAAGACTCTGGAGGTATTAAAGAATATACCCTGACGTCAAACGGATTAAGGGTGTTGCTAAAAGAAGACCATAGCGCCCCAGTTGCAACCTTTATGGTAACATACGAGGTGGGATCAAGAAACGAAGCTATCGGATATACGGGGTCAACACACCTCCTAGAACATCTCATGTTTAAAGGTTCTAACAAATTTAACACCAAAAAAGGAAACTCGGTTTTTCAACTACTACAGTCCTTGGGGGCCAGAATGAACGCCACAACATGGCTAGATAGGACAAACTATTATGCAACCCTTCCCAGTTCAGAGCTAGAAACCGCAATAGAGATAGAGGCAGATAGAATGAGAAACGCCTGGATAAAAGAAGAAGACAGATTCTCGGAAATGACGGTTGTTAGAAATGAATTTGAAAGAGGACAAAATAGGCCGTCAGGGGTTTTAGATGAACATATTTGGGCAACCGCATATCACGCACACCCATATCACCACTCAACAATTGGGTGGAAAGCTGATATAGAAAACGTTTCAATTGAAAGGTTAAAAAATTTTTACGACACCTTTTATTGGCCAAATAATGCCACAGTAACTGTGGTAGGAGATTTTGAAGAAGCAGACGCTTTGGCAAAAATAAAAAAACATTTTGGTCGAATCAGAAAGAGCAGCCACGAAATACCTGTTGTATATACGACAGAACCCAAACAAGAGGGAAAAAGAACGGTTATATTAAGAAGAGCCGGACAGCAAGGAATTGTTGGGGTTGCACACAAAAGCCCCGCAGCAACCCACGAAGATGCCGCCTCTTTTATGGTTTTGTCCGCAATCCTTTCTTCTGGGAAAAATAGCAGGTTTTATAAAAATATTACAGACAAAGGACTAACAACAAATGTTTTTATTTGGGACTCCCTATTTAAAGATCCAGGCCTTTTTGCTGTATATGCCAATCTTGCTCCAGAAACAAAACACGAAACAGTTGAGGCTGCAATTTTAGCAGAATATGAAAATATTAAAAAAGACGGTGTAACCGAAGAAGAGGTTTCAAAGGCAAAGGCCCAGCTTGTTGCGTCAATGAAGTTTGGACAAGACGGCAGCATGGCAATTGCCGGAGGCCTTAACGAAGCAATAGCGTCGGGAGACTGGACGCTATATACAAACTACGCAGAGCTGATTGGTTCGGTTACGGCAGAGTCTGTTCAGTCGGTCGTAACAAGATATTTTATGGACGACTTAAGCACTGTAGGATATTTTATTCCAGAAGCGGCTGGTGAGCAGGAAGCGGGAAGGCCAGTCTCAAGCGCAAAAGAGTTGGTGGAAATGAAAAAACAATATTTTTCCAAAGACAACGAAAAAACCCTGTCAGAGCAGGTAGTAGATTCAGAGCCCGTTGAAGGAATAAGGCTTTTAACCCTCAAGAGAGGTTCCGGCGTCATTACAATAAGCGGCAGCCTGATTGGTGGAGATATTTATGCCGAAAAAGACAACACAAGAGTGCCGGACCTGGTTTCTTCAATGTTAGACCAAGGAACAACAAAACAAACAAAGTTTGAAATTAGCGACAAGCTAGAAAGAGCCGGCGCAAGGCTTAGCATTTCAAATGGAAAATCAAATGTTGGTTTTTATGCAAAGTTTCTTTCTGAAGATCTCGAAATGGTTTTAGGTCTTCTTTCAGAGCAACTACAGTACCCAGCTTTTAACGAAGAGGATCTAGAAAAGGCAAAGAAAAGAATGATTACTAGCTATAAAAGAAAAAAAGAAAGCACAAGGGGAAGTGCGGTTGACAACATGTTAATAAACTTTTATCCAAAAGGACATCAAAATGCCCCACAAGACAATGACAGGTCTATTGAAGACATCAAAAAGACAACAAGAAAAGACCTAGAAGACTTTCACAAAAAAAACTATGGAAAAGGTGGAATGGTTTTTGTTGCTGTTGGAGACGTTAATCACGGAGAGCTTGAAAAAGTTCTTAAAAAAGAGTTTGGAGAGTGGAAAAATTCCCCACTTCTAAAAAAACCTGAAGATAAAAGAGGGGTAAAGTTTCCAGGCAAAGAATACGTTACAATGAAAGATAAAACTAGCACAGACTTTGTTGTTGGAATTCCGCTTGGAATAGACAGGTTTCATGAAGACTATATGCCCCTTTATGTTGCAACCCACATTTTAGGGGGAAACTTTTCTGCCCGCCTAATGCAAACAGTTAGAGTAAAAGAAGGCTTAACATATGGAATTAACTCTCGCATATCTGGATTTGAAAATGGAAATGATGGATATTGGATGGTTGGGGGTACTTTTGCCCCAGAGCTTTTAGCAAAAGGAGAAAAAGCAACATTAAGAGAGGTTAAAAAGTGGGCTTCTGGGGGGGTAACCCAAGAAGAGGTTAATATAACCAAATCCACCCTAATGGGCTCTTATCAGGTTGGTTTTGATACAACAGCCGGTCTTTCAGGGGGAATTTTAAGTGCAGTCAGTGTTTGGGGAGACCTACAATATATAGATAGCTATCCAGATGACGTGAGAGCGGTTACCCTAGAACAGGTTAATGCGGTAATAAAAAAATATATAACCTTTGACTCTATTTATCAGGTCGCTGCAGGGTCTATAGACAAAAACGGCGCACCAACAAAAGACTAAAAAAACAGGAGAGAGTTGTGATTAAAGCAATATTGGCCTGTGACGAATCTGGAGGAGTGAGCAGGGCGGGAACAATTCCCTGGCCAAAAAACTCAAAAGATCTGGGCTGGTTTCAAAAAAACACAACAAACAATATTGTTGTCATGGGATCTAAAACGTGGGAAGACCCCCTCATGCCTTGGCCCCTTCCAAAAAGAAAAAACGTTTTAATAACAAGAAGAAAAGAGAGCTATCCTGGGGCAGACCAATATTTAAGCGGAAATCTGAAAAAGAAAATAAAAAACCTTTCAAAAGAAAATAAAAAAATCACAACATGGATCATTGGCGGCCCAAACATAGTTCACCAAACAATAGACATTATTGAAGAGTTTTATTTAAGTCGCATACCTGGCAAATACGACTGCGACACATTTTTATCAACTGAAAAAATAGAAAAAATGTTTGAAAAAAAATGGACAGAAAAACACAAAACAGTTGAATTTCAGGTTTGGAAAAAAAGGGAGAAAAAATGAAAGAGTATTTAAGCGCCCTTGAACACATCTTGCAAACAGGAAAAGACCGAAAAGACAGAACAGGAATAGGAACAAAAGGGGTTTTTGGGTACCAGATGAGGTTTGACCTAAAAGAGGGCTTTCCTGCAGTTACAACAAAAAAACTTGCCTGGAAAAGTGTTGTAAGCGAGCTTCTTTGGTTTCTTGAGGGAAGCACAGATGAACGAAGGCTAGCCGAGATTCACTATGGAAAAAAAAGAAGAGACCTTGTTGAGAAAAACACAATATGGACAGCAAACGCAGACAAACAAGGAAGGGAGCTGGGGTACACCAACACAGAAACAACCAAAGAGCTTGGCCCGATTTATGGAAACCAGTGGAGAAGTTGGTCAGCAAATAACAAAACAACAGATCAAATTAAAGAGGTTATACACAATCTCAAAAAAGATCCATACGGAAGAAGGCACATTGTTAGCGCATGGAACGCTTTAGATATTGACAGGATGGCGCTACCCCCATGTCACACAATGTTTCAGTTTTATGTACAAAATAAACGACTGAGCTGTCAACTTTATCAGCGCAGCGCAGATATGTTTTTGGGGGTTCCTTTCAACATAGCCTCCTATAGCCTACTCACATGTATTTTAGCTCAAATTTTAAACCTTAAGCCAGGCGAGTTTGTTTGGACGGGAGGCGACTGCCACATATATAAAAACCATCTTTTACAGGTTAAAGAACAAGTTGCAAGAAAGCCAATGGCCCCCCCATCACTAAAGATTCCAAGCTTTAGCTCAATTGAGGAGGTGTTAAAGTCAAAACCCGCAGACTATATTCTCGCAAACTACAAGCCAATGAAAAGCATTCGAGCGCCAATGGCGGTTTAAAAAAAACAAAGGTAGAAACTTATTGTTTAGACCTATAAATTGTTCAATGAAAGATTTTTTAAGAAAATCAATACCCCTTTTAGTTTTAATGAGCTCTATTCTGTTTTCACAAGACGGAAAAAAACCTCTCAACACGTATGGCGAAACATTCGCGGTGAACGCATATATAAGTGAAGACTTTGCAAAAGAAACAAACCTAACAGAGCAGGCAGCCCTATCAACGACAAAGTTGAGACTAAGAACAAACGGAGTTCCTTATGGCTCGCTAGAAAGCTCAATTGCAACCCTAGACATTTATGTGTCTGCAATTGAAATTGAGTCTGCCAGCGGAGAGAGTATGGACTCATATGCCTTTAGCCTGACGCTAGTATTTAATAGGTGGCTTCTAGATGAGGGTGGGGAGGACCTTTATGCGGCGACCTATATGAACGACTATATTGGATATGCAGACACAGGAACAGCAAAAAAGTTTCTTGTCGATGGAATAAAAGATCTCATTGATGAATTTTCAATCGACTTTATTGAACAAAATAACCTTTAATCCTCTTCTCCGTATTTAATTATAATAAAAACACCAAGAAGAGTTATTAAACCCCCAACAAGAACACCAAAACCAACCCCTTCGCCAAAAATAAATAACGCTCCAACAGACGAAATAACAGGTTCTCCAAGGGGTACGGCGGCCACCGTTGTGGCGCTAAGGCTTTTAATAAGATAATAAAAAATATTATGTCCAACCATCGTTGGGACCAGAGCCAAAAATAAAAACCAACCAAACTCTTTTGATGAAAAAGAAAAAACATCTACAGCAGGAAAAAAGAAAGACACAAAAAGAAGTGTAGCCGAAGCATAAAAAAACAACCAACGAGTATAGTCAAGAACAGATGTTTTTTTTCTTATTTCTTTTCCAACAATCAAAACAATGGCCATAGAGAGCGAACAAAGAACGGCCAAAAGATTTCCTATTAAGCCAGTGTCGTTGAGCGGCTGTTGACTTATTAAGAATATAGCACCAGAAAAGGCAACAAACAGACCAAGAAAAACAGACACGGACAGACCTCTTTTTTTAAAAACAAACCTATAAAGCTCCGTAAAAACAGGGGCCGTTGTTCCAAGAAGGGTCGCTTCCGGTATAGAGGTTAGCTGTACAGCCCTAAAAAAAAGAGCAAAATGAAAACCAAGAAAAATTCCCGCCAACTCCATTTTTTTAGTGGGAACAAAATAGCCAATAGTTTTGTAAGAAAAAATAAAGGCTACTATGCAGGCCAAAAACATTCTCCAAAAAGCAAGAGTGATTGCGCTGGTTTCTGGAAGAATGCGAACAACCCAAGCAGAAGAGCTCACAGCAAAAAGAGCAACAGCCAGTAAAAAAAATTTATTATTTAACATAAGCGAACCAACAATATTATTAAATTGAACTCAATGAAATTAAACATTAAAACAACACTATATCTTTATTTTTGTTTTTCTGCCCTTTTTAGCCAAGAGAAGGGGAAAAATTATGATGCTTTTAACAAGTTGATTAGAGAGACAAAAATTGAAGAACACTATAGCATCAACGAAATAAGAACAATTTTTGAAAGCCCCAAACTAAAGGAAGACCGGGGGGTTGTTAGTAGGTTTAACAAAAAACCAGAAAAAATTAAAACATATGACGAATATAGAGCAATTTTTCTTACAGAAGAACGCCTTGCAGGGGGCGTTAGCTTTTATTTTAAACACAAAGAGCTTCTAAATAAAATTATGATAGAGTTTGACATAGACCCTCTGATATTGGTTTCCATTGTAGGCATAGAAACAAACTACGGCAAAAGATATGCTGAACACTCAGTTTTTAATTCCCTTTATACCCAAACAATAAATTTTCCAAAAAGGTCCAGCTGGGCAACAAAAGAAATTTTTGAACTCTTGCTTTACAGTAAACAAGAAGACATAAGCCCATTTGACCTTTATGGTTCATATGCGGGTGCCTTTGGATATGGTCAGTTTATTCCTTCCAGCTTTAACAAGCTTTCTATAGATTATGATGAAGATGGAATAAAAAACCCGTATGGCTGGGAAGACGTTCTTGGAAGTATAGCATTTTATTTAACAGAAAATGGATATCCCAAAAACAACCACAACTTTTCCTTTCAGTCTCCGGCCTGGAGAAGCATTAGAACATATAACAGGTCAGACAAATATGCCAACACCGTCATAGAGTTTAGAAATAGCCTTTCTAGGAGAGTTTTTTTATCATATTAACAAAAGAGTGCTTTCTTTTGGTGTATGGGGGAAGCATCAGCTTAAAGGGGGACCAGGCACTGCTCTTTAAAATAGCTTTTTCATGTGAAAAGGAATCAAAACCATACTTTCCGTGATAGCTTCCAAGCCCACTGTTGTTTATGCCACCAAAAGGTAGGTTTGGGTTTGTGTGATGGATTACACAGTCGTTAAAAACCAGAGCCCCACTTGAGGTTTCTTCTGTAATTCTTTTTTGGTTTTTTTTGTTATAACCAAACAAATAAAGAGCCAAAGGCTTCTCCCTTTTATTAATAAAGCTAACCACCTCATCCAGGCTTTTATATGTCACAATTGGCATGAGAGGACCAAAAATTTCCTCTTTCATAACCAGAGCATCTAGAGGAACATCACATAAAACTGTTGGGGCGATAAAACGTCGATCTTTGTTTGTATCTCCACCAACAACAACCTTAGCCCCGAGCTCTTTTGCGTCTTCTAGATAGCCCTCAATTCTGTCAAAATGTGCATCATTTACAACCTGACAATAGTCTGCCGACTGCTCACCGCTTTTTCCGCCAAAAAAGCTATCAAAGTTTTCTTTTAGGCCGGAAACCAGAGAGTCTTTTTTACTTTCATGGCACAAAACATAGTCAGGCGCTGTGCAGGTTTGCCCCGCATTGGCAAACTTGTAAAAGGCTAGCTTCCATGCCGCATCAACAATGTTTGCGCTTTCATCAACAACAACCGGAGATTTTCCGCCCAACTCTAAAGTAACACCAGAAAGGTGTTTTGCTGCCGCAGACATTACAAGCCTTCCGGTTGACGGGCTTCCCGTAAACATAACATGGTTAAACGGGTGAGAAAGCAGCTCGATAGCCACATTTTGGTCTCCCAACACGACAGCAACCTCGTTTTCTTTAAATGTTTTTTCTATTAATTTTTTTACAAAAACTCCAGATCTTGGGGTGAACTCCGAAGGTTTAATAATGGCAGTATTTCCTGCTGCTATAGCAGCAATAAGCGGGTTTAGACACAATAAAATAGGGTAGTTCCAAGGAGAAAGAATTAACACACCCCCCTTTGGTTCTGGGCGCACCCACCCAGAAGTAAACAGTATTGTGGATGGAGAGGGAACCCTTTTTAGTTTCATCCATTTTTTTACATTTTTTATTGCAAATTTAGCTTCAGTCTTAACCCCCAAAACCTCGCTAACAACAGACTCTGTTGGACTTTTTTTCATGTCAACAGCCAGGGCTTCTACAGCTTCTTTCTCCATGTCCATAAAATTATTTAACAACCGCTTTAGCTTTTGCACTCTTTCTCTGTGCGTTGATTTTGCCAGCGAAGAATGTTTCTCTAGCTGAGAATGAAAAAGACCCTTAATTTTTGAAAAATCATCGTTCATAGAAACAAATATAGACAATTTTAAAGACATGTTAAAAGAAATAGATATAGGACATAGAGGCCAAACCACGGGAGATGCAATTTCTGAACTAGAGGTTGCTATTAGTACAGCAAAAACCGATCCAAGAATTACGGCAGTAAAAATTATACACGGACTAGGAAGCGGGGCGGTTGCAAAAGAGGTTCGCTTGTGGGCAAAACAGCAAAAAGGAAGGTTTCGAGGCGTTATTAGGGGGGAGGACTACGACATGTTTAACAGAGACGCTGTTAACATGAGATCCAATTTTTTGTCTAACAAAGACAAAGATTTTAACAGAAAAAATCCAGGAATTACAATTATTTGGCTTTAGGATTAAATCTCTATCTCTTTAAAAGAAACACCAATTTTTTTTAGTCTTTTAATCAGAACATTACCCAAACCAATAGACGGAGTTAAAAGCCCACCAAAGCCTTTTCCACCAGGCAAGGTTTTAGGGTCTTCAACAGACAAACAAAGGGCGCTTTCACAAGCCATTCTTGATGTCATTTTATATCCCGGGTCACCGCCCCCTGACATAGAAAAGGCGCGAAAACCACCTTGTGTTTTTACCAAAAACCTGCTTTTAAAAAACCCGGAGTCCATAGCTTCTTGAGATGGTCCCTCACCAGGCTTTCTAAAAAAAGGCCTTAAAACCTTTCTTAAGGGCGAAAAAATAATAAGACCAAGCGCCACGGTCATTATTGACACTTTCCTAGCTGCCCCCCTGTTGCTGTAGTATGCCCCTTCAGAGTAAACGAAGTTTTTTCCATAATATTTTCCTGTTTTTTTAGAAAGAGCCGCAGACCTTCGCACAACCCTGGTGTTTGGAAGCGCCATTATAAACGGACCGGTCCAACCACCAATGTGAGGGATTTTTTTTATTTTAACCTTGTCGTTCGTCATCCTTTTTTGGTGTGATGAAACAGTGTTTTCTGGGTTTAGCGAAAACTTTCCAAGACCGCCTTTTGCAAGCTTTGCATCAACAGACGAAAACATAGTTTCCATTGTTCCTCCAGAAGACTCGCCTTTCCAGGCCTGAAAACAATGAACGCTCTCCACCTCCCCAAGAACCTTGTTTACTGCATAAAAAACGCCTAAATCAGACGGAGCAGAATCAAAGCCACACGCGTTTATTATCCTAACACCCTTTGTCTCTGCGCTCTTATGGTGTTTTTCTATTTGGTCTCTAATCCAAAAGCTTTCACCGGTTATATCAACATAGTGACAACCCGCATTAACACAAGAACGAACAAGATCAGAACCATATTTATGATAAGGGCCGGCTGTTGACAAGACAACATCTGCGTCTTGACACATTTTATCTAGCGCCTCAACATCAAAGGCGTCCGCAACAACTATAGGGCAAGACAGCCCGTGCCTATTTCTAACCCTCTCCAACTTTTCTTTGTTTCTTCCAGCTATAGCTATGGAAATATCGGGGTATTTTTCTGACATATATTTAACACAAAGCTCTCCGGTAAATCCGGTGGCACCAAAAATAACGATCTGATGTTTTTTATTCATAGCTCAACTTGTGCCGCCGCCAACCTCGCAATAGGAACTCGAAAAGGAGAGCAGCTTACATAGTTTAAACCAAGTTCTTTACAAAACCCAATGCTTTCAGGTTCTCCGCCATGCTCCCCACAAATTCCAATAGAAAGAGTTTTTTTTGTTTTTCTCCCACCCTCGACAGCAAAAGACATTAGCTTTCCAACGCCCCGTTGGTCAATTTTTTCAAAAGGGTCTCCATGAAGAATTTTTGATGACAAATAAGAATCAAAAAAGGTTCCAGTGTCATCTCTGCTAAAACCAAAAGTTGTTTGTGTTAGATCGTTTGTTCCAAAACTGAAGAAGTCTGCGTGATGCGCAATTTCTTCTGCCACAAGACAGGCCCTTGGAACTTCAATCATTGTGCCCACCTTATATTTTAGCTCCAAACCGCTCTTTTTAAAAAGAGCTCTATATACACGATCAACCACCTCTTTTTGGTTTATAAATTCGTTGATGTGGGAAACGAGAGGAATCATAACCTCTACGTTTGGATCAAAACCTTCTTTTTTAAGTCGCATTGCCGCACCCAAAATAGATTCGGCTTGCATTTGCGTGATTTCTGGATATGAAATTCCAAGACGACAACCCCTGTGACCAAGCATGGGATTGGATTCTTTTAAAAAGTTTATCCTCTCGACAACAGAGGCCTTACTTTTTCCTGTTTCAGCGGCAAGTTGGCCAATTTCGTCATCCTTTATGTTAATAAATTCGTGCAGGGGCGGATCTAAAAGGCGAACCGTTACCGGCCTAGAGCCCATTACTTTAAAAATTTTATAAAAGTCATTTTTTTGAAAGGGTAGAAGCTTTTTAAGGTAAGAGACCCTTGAACCCTTTTCTTTTGATAAAATCATTTTTCTAAACTCGCGAACCCTTTTTTCTTCAAAAAACATGTGCTCTGTTCGACAAAGACCAATCCCTTCTGCGCCAAAACTAAGTGCTTTTTTGCAATCTTCGGGCGTGTCAGCGTTGGTTCTAATTTTTAACTTTCTTATTTGGTCTGCCCAAGAAAGAAGCTCATTTAAGGGCCCAGAGCCTTCTATAGGGCTTTGAAACAAAGGCAAAGCCCCCATAAAAACCTCGCCCGTAGACCCGTTGAGAGTAATCCAGTCACCCTCTTTTATTTGTGTAGTCCCTATTTTTGCAGACAAACCGTCCCTATTAATTGCTAGTGTTTGACAACCCACAACACAGCTTTTACCCCAACCTCTTGCAACAAGAGCTGCATGACTGGTCAGCCCACCTCTAGACGTTAAAATTCCTTCTGCGCTATGCATTCCATGAATGTCTTCGGGAGAGGTTTCCTCTCTTATTAAAATAATAGGGTTTCCAGGCTTGCCCTGCTCTTCAGCTTTTTCAGCAGAAAAAACAACTCTCCCCGATGATGCGCCGGGACCGGCAGGCAACCCCTCTCCAAGCAAGGTCGCACCAACAAGAGAGACAGGCTCTATGTTTTTTAATAAGCTTTCATAAATTTGGTTTGGGTTCACGCGCGAAAGAGCCATTTTTTTACTAATTAATTTTTCTTTAACCATGTCGGTTGCAATTTTAATGGCCGCAATCCCAGTTCTTTTCCCCTCTCTTGTTTGCAACATCCAAAGCTTGTTGTTTTGTATTGTAAACTCAACGTCTTGCATTTCATCAAAGTGTTTTTCTAGTGTTTTTCGAACAACATTAAGCTCCAAAAAAGCTTTTGGCATTATTTTTTCCAAAGATTTTTTTGATTTACCGCCCTCCAATATTGGGTGCGGCGTTCTAATGCCCGCAACAACGTCCTCTCCCTGCGCGTTTTGTAACCACTCACCATAAAGATTGTTTTCTCCCGTAGAGGGGTTTCTTGTAAAGGCTACACCGGTTCCACAGTCTTTCCCCAAATTTCCAAACACCATCGACTGAACGCTTACTGCCGTTCCCATCGAGCTCGAAATATTTTCAAAAGATCTATATTCTTTTGCTCTTTTTCCGTTCCAACTTGAGAAAACAGCCCCTATTGCACCAAAAAGCTGATCATACGGATCGTCCGGGAAGCTGACACCAAAATCTTTTTTTATTAATTTTAAATATTTAAGAGAAAGCTCTTTCCAGTGTTTTGCAGAAACAGAGGTGTCATCCTTATACCCATTTTCTTTTTTCATCTTTTCTAAAATGCGCTCCATTTTTTTGCGAATTTCATCACCACCCTTATTTAGGCCAAGCGACTTTTCCATAACAACGTCTGAATACATCATAATCAACCTTCGATAGCTGTCATATACAAACCTCTCATCTCCAGAGCGCTCAATGAGCCTAGGAATTGTTTTAGATGTCAGACCCACATTTAAAATTGTTTCCATCATTCCCGGCATAGAAACCGGCGCACCAGAACGCACCGAAAGCAAAAGGGGTTTTTCACCACCAAAAGATGAACCCACAACCACACCAGTTTTTTTAACATATTTTTTAACATTGTTTTTTACTGCAACAGAAAGTTTTCCATGCCTTAAAAAATCGTTACATAGGCTGGTTGCTAAAGTAAAACCAGGAGGTACGGGCAAACCAAGCTTACACATTTCCGCTATGTTTGCTCCCTTTCCCCCAAGGATTTTAGCCATAGATTGGTCGCCATCAGTTTCTGTTTGTGAAAAAAAATATATTTTTTGTTTAAAGTTCATAATGAATACATTTGTATTGTTTAAAAATTTGATGCCCCAAATCAAAATAAACAGAAAAGAACTTAAGGAGAGGACATGAAAAAAACATTTATAATATTTATAACAACCCTTATGATATCTTGTTCTGGTGAAATTTATGAAGACCAGATCATTATTAAAGAAGACGGAGTTGCCTACAACAAAAAAACCGACAAGGTTTTTTCTGGAGACGTTCTAGATAAATATGGAGAGCTTATTGGTGTGTATAAAAAGGGACTAAAAGATGGAAGTTGGTTTGAGGTTGACATTAAAAACGGAACACAAAAAAAAGCAAATTATATTAAGGGTGTTCCAGAAGGAGAGCAGATAACATACCTTTTTCCTGGCCCAAGAGAAAAAAACAAAAGACTAGAATACATTAACTATGAGAATGGGAAAACAGTTGGAACTTGGACAACCTGGAGCAAAGACAATGAAGGCAGGCTAATAACGAGAGGGGAAATAACCTTTGAAGAAGGGGCTGGGCGATGGAAAGAAAGAGACCCAAACACAAGAGCATTAATTAGGGCAGGAAACTACAAAAACTGGGAGAAGTCTGGGCTGTGGAAAAGCTGGAGCCCCGAAGGAGTTCTTGTGAGCGAAGGCCAATATATTAATGGAAAGAGAGCTGATAAGTGGGTTTGGTATGAAAAAGGAAAAGACACTGGCTGGGAAGAAAACTATTCCAATGGACTGTTAAGCGGAAAATTTCACAATCTCTCTCCATACTCTTTAAATAGGGGAAAGGGGTCTTATGTTGACGGCACCAAGACAGGAGACTGGAAAGAATATTTTACAATAGAAGAAGGTTCTTTAGCCCTTAAACAGGAAGGCTCATACCAGTTTGGTAAAAAAGAGGGCGTTTGGGCTCACTACAAAAAAGAAGACAACAGCATTATAAAGTCTAACATTATTAAGTCGCGAAAAATTGCTTCTGGGCCATATGTACAAGACATAAAAAGCGGAGAATGGACAGAGGGGCCAGATATTGATTTTGGATCTCGATTTTATGGTAGGGGGCAATATAAAAACAACGAAAAGTCCGGTGAGTGGAAATATGTTGCGCCACAAGAAAACCCAACCATTACAGGGGAGTTCTCGGATGGGGAGCCATCAGGGACATGGACTGTTCGCTACAACAAAAAAACTTACAAAGGTACACTAGAAGATGTTATAAAAAAGGTTCCAAAACTAAACGAATATAAATTTTAATAACGAGTTTTGAAAAAAAATCTTATTGGAATTAATCCCTACGATATAGAGCAAAAAGGCTCTAGATGGAACGCCACAAAAGAGGCCTATTACAAAGCTATTTGGAAAAACGGCGGGTGTCCCGTAACACTTAATCACACAAAAAACAGACAACAAATATCTTCTTTAGTATCAAAGATAGACGGCCTTCTAATGGTTGGAGGGCCCGACATCCCAGCAAAAACATATAACTCAAAAAACCCCAAACTTTTAGATTCAGATGTTATGTCAGAAAAACGAGAGGCTTTTGATCGCGCTGTTTTTTTAGAAGCTATGGACCAAAACAAAAAAATTCTTGCAATCTGTGCGGGGGCGCAACACGCCAACGTTATTTTGGGAGGAGACCTCATAGAAGATATCCCAACCCTTATAAAAAACTATATTAATCATGGAGTTTTTAACGGCGCAGCAAACATACACGCCGTCAACACAACAAACAAAAACTCCCTGCTCTACAAAACTATTCGAAAAAAAACCTTTAATGTTAAAAGCAGCCACCATCAATGCATTAACACCCCCGGAAAAGGGGTTGTGGTAACAGCCAAAGCAGAAGACAACACAATAGAGGCAATTGAACTAGTTGGTCAAAAAAACTTTATTGGAGTTCAGTGGCACCCAGAAATAATGCCAAAAAGTGAAAACATGAAAAAGCTATTTTTGTGGCTTTTGAGATAGCAAAAGATCGCTAGACAGAAAAAGAATCTCGTCGCTGATCACCAACAGATTCAGAAAAACTACAGGCGTTTACTCCCCCAAAGTACATATTTTTATCTTTCCAACAAACGACACCGTCCGTTTTATATTGTGGTTTTTTGCTGTCTGGCTCACAATGTAAAACACCACCCTCAAGATGAATTCTTGGGCTAGAGACAGCATCAATTAGGCTCATTTTATGATCAAGGATATTTATTATTACAGAAAGAATAGCCGAAACAATTCTACTACTACCGGCAGACCCAAGAGCAGTTGCGTACCCATCTTCCTCTAAAAGCAAAGTTGGACAAATATTGCTCGGTATTCTTTGTTTTGATTTCCAGGCATGAAAACCATGCGGGTTTAAATGTTTTTCTCCCAACATGTTGTTTGGCATCACCCCTGTTTTTGGTATTATAAAACCAGCACCCACACCATTTGTTGTTGTTACTGATGCAATATTTTTTTCTTGATCAAAAACAGTTAGGTGGGTGGTAGAGCCAACAGCGTCGCGATCCTTTAAAAGGTTTATTTTATATAGAGCATTTTCAAGATCTTTTTTAGAAACATTTTTTATTTTGGATAAATACTTTAAACCTCCCTTGATTAGCTCTCCACCCATAGACGGGCTTGGATTCATAAAAATATCGCAACCGCGATACCTAACCTTTAGTGGCTCCCTTATTTTGGGGACATAATCCTGTAAATCTTGAAGGCTAATGATACCACCTGGACCTATGGCTTCATAAAAAATAGGACATACCTCATTTTTATAAAACATATCCGGGTCTTCATATAAAAACTGCTCTAAAAACAAACCAAGATCTTTATTAAAAAACCTTTCCCCCGCAGCAACAAAAGAACCCTTTTTTTGAAACAAAGAAAGAAGATCCGAAGAGCTCTCTATTACCGGAGAAAGAACAGTAGAAAGGTATTCCTGATTTCTAGATATTACAGAACCCTTTTTTGCCAAAGCAACCGCCGGCTCTACTAAAACAGAAAAAGGCAAAGAGCCATACCGCCTGTGAACCTCAATTAGGCCAGGTATAGTTCCAGGAACCCCAACAGACCCAGCACCAATATTAAACTCTTGTTTTGTATCCCCAAAATCAGCATAAATTGTTTTAAATTCCCCAACGTTTTTCTCAACAGACCTTGGAGTTTCAACAAAAAAATCTACCAAAGAAGGAGAAAATCCATTTTTTTTCACCAACATAGCACCCCCGCTTGCTGCTCCAGTATATAAATATTCACAAACCATCGAAGAAAAAACACCAGCAACAGCAGCATCAAATGCGTTTCCACCAGATTCTAAGATGTTCTGTGCAGATCTAACAGTTTCGCGGTGTCCTCCTGCAACCTTAAAGTTTTTGGCCATATTTTTTGTCTTTACCTTTATCTAAACGGGTTATAACATTGAGTTTGTTACTAGGTAAATTTATGTCAATATTTCAAATATTAACATCTTCAATTGGAAGAAAAATTTTGATGGCAATAACAGGCCTATTGCTCTCTTTTTTTATGGCATTCCACTTGTTTGGAAACCTTTTTTTGTTTGTTAGCGAAGATGCGTTTAATTCATATGTTAAAAAGCTAAAACACCTAGGTTTTTTCATTCGCATAGCCGAATTTTTTTTACTCACCTTCGTTTTGAGCCACGCGTATAGCGGAATCCTGTTGTGGCGGAAAAATAGAAAAGCAAAAAACAACACAGAATCTTATAGCAAGGCAAACACATCTTCTTCGGCAAGATACGCCGCACTTACAGGGAGCTTTATATTTATTTTTTTAGTTACCCACTGGGCAACCTTTTGGTACAAGTTTAACTTTGGCGATGAGGAACAATCCTATTATGACGTTGTAATTGGAGATGAGGTTGGTTTTGCAAACCCGTTTTTTGCCATTTTTTATATTGTTGCAATTGCTCTACTTGGATACCACCTTAAACATGGATTTACCTCTGCAGGACAAACGCTTGGTATTGTGGGAACAAAATATGAGCAAATATATAATAAGCTATCGGTTGTGTTCTGGTTTTGGATTCCTCTGGGTTTTATTTCAATACCCGTTTGGTTTGGGCTAATTGTGAGGTTTATTTAAAATGATAGATAAAAAACTTCATTCAAAATCACCAAAAGGCGACCTACATACAAAATGGGAAGACTATAAAAAAACGCTCAATAAACTTTCTCCAGAAGAGGCTAACAAATATAAGGTTATTATTATTGGAACAGGCCTAGCAGGCGCTTCTGCCGCAGCAACGCTTGCTGAAAAAGGATTTAATATACACGCATTTTCTTACCACGAATCCCCAAGAAGAGCCCACAGCATTGCTGCCCAAGGAGGCATTAATGCAGCAAAAAATTATAAAAAAGACGGCGACAGCGTAATGCGCCTTTTTTATGACACTATCAAAGGAGGAGATTTTCGCTCCAGAGAAGAAAACGTATATCGCCTAGCAGAGCTTAGTGTAAACATTATTGATCAATGTGTTGCGCAGGGCGTTCCTTTTGCAAGAGAATACGGCGGCCTATTAGATAACAGGTCTTTTGGCGGCGTCCAGGTGTCACGAACTTTTTATGCAAGAGGACAAACGGGCCAACAACTTCTTTTGGGTGCATATTCAGCTCTTAGCAGACAAACGAACAGAAAAAAAATAAAGTTCTACCCAAGGCACGACATGCTAGACGTTGTTTTGGTTGATGGAAAGGCAAAGGGCGTTATAACTCGCAACCTATTAAACGGAAAGGTTGAGGCACACTCCGCAGATGTTGTTGTTCTGGCAACCGGAGGATACTCTAACGTATACTACCTATCTACAAACGCTATGTCTAGCAACGTAACAGCAAACTGGAGAGCACATAAAAAAGGAGCGCTTTTTGCAAACCCAAGTTTTACACAAATACACCCAACCTGCATTCCAGTAAAAAATGATTTTCAATCTAAACTAACCCTAATGAGCGAAAGCTTAAGAAATGATGGGAGGGTTTGGGTGCCAAAAAAGAAAAACGACAAAAGAAAAGCTATAGAGATTCCGGAAAATGAAAGAGACTATTATTTAGAAAGAATTTACCCAGCCTTTGGCAATCTCGTTCCAAGAGACGTAGCAAGCAGAAGAGCAAAAGAGGTGTGTGATAACGGCCAAGGCGTTGGCAAAACTGGCGTAGCCGTCTATCTTGATTTTAAAAAAGCAATAGAGGAAAAAGGGGAAGATTTTATTAGAGAAAAGTATGGAAACCTTTTTGACATGTATCAAAACATTACAGATGAAAACCCCTACAAAACCCCAATGAAAATATATCCAGCTGTTCACTATACTATGGGAGGACTATGGGTAGACTATAATTTAATGACAACAATTCCCGGCCTGTTTTCTATTGGTGAAAGCAATTTTTCAGATCACGGAGCAAATCGATTGGGAGCAAGCGCTCTTATGCAAGGGCTAGCAGACGGATATTTTATTGCTCCCCATACTGTGATGGACTACCTAGCAAAAGAAAACCCCAAATTTTCTAATAGTACCAACAATAAAGAGTTTGTAGACGCCGTTAAAGAAACAGAAAAAGACATCGAGAAAATCATGTCTATTAATGGAGAGTTTGTAGTAGACGAAATTCACAGAGAGTTGGGTGGGATTGTTTGGGATAGGGTTGGTATGGCAAGAAACGAAGAGAGCCTTCAGCGAGCAATACAAGATATACCAAAAATTAAAGAAAAGTTTTGGGCCGGCGTTTCAATACCGGGAAGTGAAAAAGACATGAATCAAGAATTAGAAAAAGCGCTTAGGCTAAAAGACTTTATAGAGCTAGCAGAGCTTATGGCTTATGACGCACTAGACAGAAAGGAGTCTTGTGGCGCGCATTTTAGAGAAGAACATCAAACAAAAGAAAACGAAGCGAAAAGAAACGACAAAGAATTTAAATACGTTGCTGCCTGGGGTTATAATGGAAATGGGAAACCAAAACTCTTTAAAGAAGAGCTAAAATATAAAAACGTAAAACTAAAAACAAGAAGCTACAAATAATGAACGTTAATTTAAAAATTTGGAGACAAAGTTCTAATTCAGACAAAGGAAAGCTACAAAACTATAGGCTGGAAAACATCGACCCAAACATTTCATTTTTAGAAATGCTAGATATCTTAAATAATAGGCTTGTCAAAGAAAAACAAGACCCAGTTGCATTTGACCATGACTGTAGAGAGGGAATATGTGGATCCTGTGGCTTTATGATTAACGGAAGACCCCATGGCCCACAGAAAGCCACAACAGTCTGTCAGTTGCACATGAGATCTTTTGGTGATGAAGATGAAATTTTATTGGAGCCTTTTCGAGCAAAATCTTTCGGAGTTATTAAAGACCTTTCTGTTGATCGACAGTCCTTTGATCGTATCATTTCATCTGCGGGATTTGTTTCTATAAATACGGGCGAAGCGAGAGAGGCAAATCAAACCCCAATAGAGAAAAAGAATGCTGATGAAGCCTTTCTTTCTGCAGCGTGCATTGGTTGTGGAGCTTGTGTAGCAGCCTGCAAGAACTCTTCAGCTATGCTGTTTACTTCAGCAAAAATCTCACACCTTGCTCTTCTTCCACAAGGCGAAAAAGAAAAAGGCGAAAGAGTTAATGCTATGGTTGCCACAATGGACGAAGAGGGTTTTGGCTCTTGCACAAACACAGGAGCTTGTTCTGCAGAATGTCCAAAAGAGATTGGTCAAACAAACATTGCAAGATTAAATAGAGAGTTTGTTAAAGCTCAATTAGGTAAGTTGTTAGATAAAAAGTAAATCAAAATGTATATCACAAAAAACAAAGGGGAAAAGGTTCTAGTGCGAAATATTTATTGTGTTGGGCGCAATTATAGTAAACATGCGAAAGAGCTTGGAAATACAAAGCCAAACGAACCGTTCTTTTTTCAAAAATCTCTCCCAGCGCTAAACACCACGAACCAAATCATTTTACCTACCAACAGAAAAATTGAACACGAAGTAGAAATTGTATTATTAATTGACAAGGACGGCAAAAGCAAAAACAAAGAAGACGCAAACTGTTTTATAGGAGGATATTCTTTGGGGATTGATTTAACCGACAGAGAATACCAAGACAAGTTAAAAGAGCTAAAACTACCGTGGCTTCTATCAAAGTCATTTAAGGGTTCTGCCGTCGTTTCATCTTTTTCAAAAAACCCCATAGAAGAAGATTTTTGGATTACAGTTAATAATGAGAAGAGACAAACAGGAAACCATAGCCAAATGATATTTTCTTTTGTAGACCTAATTCATTTTTTATCAAACAAGGTCCCACTAATGTCAGGTGACTTAATTTTTACAGGAACACCGCATGGCGTGGGATCTTTATCTTCTAAAGATGAAGTTATTATTGGAGCGGGGAATGTTACCCTGAACAAGCTTGTCGTTAGTTCTGAAGAGTAAAGTTGATTGGAATTGTAATCCAAACCCCAACCTTTGTTTCTCTTTGTTTTGCAGGTCTAAATCTTGTTTTTCTAAGAGCTTCAACCGCAGATTCATTTAAACCTGTATTTGGAATTCCCTTAAGAACGATAGTTTCTTTAACCCTTCCTTTGTCATCAATAAAACACTGAACAATTACTTGCCCCTCAATTCCTGCTTCTTGTGCAATATCTGGGTATACTGGCCTAATAGGCATTAAGGGCACGGGGGCCTTATCATAAGGAATAAATTTTACTTGAGGCCCAGATGGTGGAGGGGGTGGTGCGTCCCAGGCATCAAAATTATCTAAATCTGTCTCTTCAATTGTTAGGTCGTCTGCCAAGTCATCATCTTCTGATTCAACAGGAATAGAAGGTCTTGCAGGCGGGGGAGGTGTTTCAAATTGCTGTGTTTCCGGTATCTCAATATTTTCA
>MDTB01035071.1_pt1 | contig 28172 bp, 19 predicted proteins | sample 811161 | NCBI WGS metagenome assembly MDTB01 (sample SAMN05326650, study PRJNA326480) | marine metagenome | isolation source: seawater | place: Mediterranean Sea | collected 2009
ATGCTGATATTGTACCGATAGACATTATTACTACTCAGACCCAGAATTTCGACAAATCCGCCTTCGTTATCCCGACTCAAATTATACTGAATAATCGAACCCACACAGCCGATATCGATATGCACCCCCGTACAATCCGTCGGCCCTCGTGCACCTGCAAACACATTCTTTTCAATCAACGTATCCTGACACCCCCAAATCCAAAGACCAGAATCCGTTTTCGTTAAGCCATCACTCCCCGTTGAACCCAAAACGTTGTTATCTCGAACAATCGCCCCCGTCAATTTGCCCAACTGAATGCCTGCCCCTCGAATGAGGTTATTCGAAATCACCACATTGGAGTGATAAAACGTATTATCCAAATCCCACTTATTGATCGTAATCGCACTCCCAACCGTATTTGAAATCGTACAATCTGCAATCAAGACATCGTTAAATTTGGTACCCCCTGTTGAAGACGTAACCAACTGAATGCCATTCGATGTCGTTCCTGTAATGTCATAAACCGATAAATTTTTCAGATGAATATGATCATAGGTATTCGTACCTGTGTTCCAATAATTCGCTATTTGAATCCCTTCCCCCGTAATCGCTAAATCTTGAATTTCGATGTACTCTGCAAACGTAATTTTCACCGTATTTGAACCATTCGAACCCACGATAACAGGGGCATCACCACTTCCATAGGCTCCAATAACAATCGGCTTAGCGGATGACCCCTTAACCCCACTGAGATGCAATTGATCGGTGAAGGTTCCCCCCCGCTTCAATAAGATTTCATCGCCCGGATTATACGTTTGCGGATACGTACTGCTTGCCCGCGCCAACGTCTGCCATGCCTCATTGGTAGTTGCCCCACTGTTTGCATCATTTCCCAAAACCGGATCGATATAAAAAACACTCTGGATCACAACATTCGATCCCACCGTAAGTGCAATATTATCAAGCGTCACCGCTTTGTGCCATGTCGGATCGTTAGCAGAAGTCGTTCCATCCGTCGTCACAACCAACGTAAAGGCAGCCGTTTCACCCGCATTAATGGTATAGCCCGTGAGATCTACATCTGCCCCTAAACTCGTATAATTGGGAGCCCCAACAGCCACGGCACTCAACACTTCATTTGCAACCGCACCCGAGATATTCGAAACCGCAATCAAATCGATCGTTCCCCAATTAGTCTCATCAGACGTACCCCTCCCATTTGCCGTTTTTTTATAATCGAAATGAAAAGAACCCAAAGGCACATTGGTTCCCGTTCCGTTCGTAAACGTGAACGTAGTCGTTGCATGACCCGTATTTGCCACATTCGCTTGCAATCCTGAAACGTCATTTGTCGTTGGATCAACCGTAGGACCTGTTGCCCCCGCATCACGGGTGCCAGATTGAGCCGCCGCACTCGTTGCAGAACCCCGCGTACTCGTCGTCAAACTCGCCGTCCAATCACTCGCCGTCGAATCGGGAGTTTCAACATGTTGTGAATTATTGGCACTATCAAACTGATACCACGATGCAATTACCGTTTGCGCCTCTGTAACCACTACCACCAAACTCAATATACTAGCCAACCATGCTTTCATCTCTCTTCTCCTATGCTGATCCTTTATGAATGTATAAGAAGATAGAAATAGCATCTCAAGAAGGTCGGCGTAACCGAGGATAATGCAATAATGTATGCGGATTTTTACTTTCACCAAATTTACGATCGCGATTCCATCAAATCAGCTTGTAATCAAATAAATCTCACCCCATCTTACAACCATCTTAGGAGCTCAAAATGAACCATTTCAATCGCAATACATTTCACAAACAGCTACTGAGTGCCGTCGTCGGTTCCTCCATGACTTCATCTCTCACCGCCGATCAGACTCATTCAAAAAAATCAGAATGGCGCAACCGAACATCCGCCATGAGATATCGCTCTCTCGGAAAAACAAATATGATGATTTCTCAAATCACCATCGGCACTTCCTTTTGGAAAGATGAAACGATCTACCCATCTTTTGATCGATTGGTCGAATCGGGCGTAAATTATGTCGACGCCTCACCCGCCTACCAACGCGGTGCTTCAGAAAAAATACTCGGCACACTCCTAAAACGCCCCGGCCTTCGAGACCGTCTTTTTATCGCTAATAAAATTAGTTTCTATGATGAATTCCTCCATCGTCTTACCAATGAAATTTTCAACGGGCTACCCAATGAGAAAAAACAAGCCCTACGCAAACAAGCCGATCAACTCATGAAAGAGAAAAAAGTCCTACGCTCCGGGTATCACTTCACCTATTTTAAAAACCAAGCCAAAAAAATCGAGAACTCCTGTCTCCGCCACGTTATCAATCAAGAATACGGACGCCTCAAAAGTTGGAAACCCAAAATCAAAGCCCGCATGCACGAACTGGTTATGGAATCGCTTAAGCAATCCAACACCGACTATTTTGACATTCTCTTTTGCCCGCACGGCGTTGCCATTCCCGAAATGCTCGAAGACGAAAGCATTCGCGAAGTCATGGATGAACTAAAACAAAAAGGAATCATTCGTGCCTCAGCCGTCAGTATGCATAACGATGTGGCAGGCAACCTCAATAAAGCCATCGATCTGGGTTTTTATGATCTCTCCATGATCGCCTATAATATAGGCAATCACACGCAAGTGGCTCCCGCGGTTCAACGTGCCGCCGATCAAGGCATGGGACTCATCGCCATGAAAGCCTCACGCATCATGAATACACCCGAAAACCCTCAAACCGAAATAGACCAGCTAGACCAACAGATCAAAGCCCCGCTATCCATTCATGCCAAAGGCTATCTCTGGGCGCTACAACAACCCGGTATCACCGCCTGTATTTCTGACATGAAAGCACCGGCAGAAGTGGAAGAAAATCTATCTATTTTTACGTATCTCGATACGTAAATCTTATTGAACCGCCCACCGAATTAAATTGAACAAGATCTTGTCAGCAACTGGATCTTCTCCCAGATAAGGCGTAATGCGCAACGCACTTAAAAGATAGCTTCCTTCGCCATACGAGACGACCCCCATATCCATTCCATAAAAAGCCGGCTCAGGTCCCATATACGACTGATGCTCATGTTTATCGCCCCCATAAAAACCATACGTAACAGAACTCACGATCTGTTCTCCAGCCACATCTACCATAGTAAATGGAGACCAAATATTTTCATACAAATCTCCCATCATTCTGTTGCTTTCCAACCCATCAAAAACAGGATGATCGCGAACCACATGAGAGACCCCCACCCAGAGACCTAGCGCATGCTCTTTTCCAATACGAAACGGCAGAACCCCTTTTGGCGGCAAACGAGTTGACCAATAGGAACGACCCGTTTGAAAAAAGGTCTCCAGATAAACTGCTTTTCCACCCGCTTCAACAAATTTTTCTAGCTGGGCAAATTCCGGTAGTTTTTTCTTAGCACTTGAAACAAAAACGGGCATTGATGAAGCGGTTTTCTCACTAAACTTCTCAAACGGAATACGGTGCTCCTCCAAAAAAGGAATGATCAAATTTTCTGGATCAATCACCGCAATTTCAGCCTCAGGTACATTTAAATCTTTTGAATGGAAAACATTAAACTGAAAATGATTTTCTGAAACGGTTCGATTATCTGAGGATCTAAAACAAACCACCGCCTTATAAAGCCCAGACCATTTTTCCGTCTGGAGCGCCTCAGAAAATAGAGCCGATACCCCATGCGATAAATCCGCATCGATGTTCCATCGTTTCACCCTTCGTCCACGATGATTGAAAATTTCCACCTCAAGACGTCCATCTACGATTCCCTCCAGATCATTAATCCCCGTAACAAGAACACGGGCCCCTTCATCAGAATAGACATTACGCGGCATCACGCGCAGCGCTAAATACCGATCCGCATTCGCCGCTTTGGTTGCATCATAGGAACGCTTCTTATTTCTCCATAAGTCTAACAACCCAGCACCCAACACCCAATCACCACCCGTTAAAGCATGCACACAATACCCCCGAACCTTGGGATTGGAGCGAACGGCTTCTATAATGCGCTTATTTGCCGCCGCATGGAGCGACTGCTGTTCCAAACAAAAATCCTCGAGCGTCGGATATAATTCATCCAACCCACTTTCACGAAGCACGTGAAGCGTTGTCTCTTCTAACATTTGATGATAGCGATACGGCGGCGTAAGCGGATTCCCCTTCTCTCTAAACAAGGCATTATTCCGAGATAAATTGGGAATACTTCCATATCCAATCTCAGACACCAGTGTCATTTTTCCAGGTCGGGTATGCTTATTCTCTAATTCAGCGGCAGCATATCCAAGACGCTCCATCTCATCGGTCGTCATACCCAACGCCAGAAACTGTGCATAGGTCAAATCATTGATCGGATAGCCGCAATAAATATGCACATCATTAAATGTGATCGGTTCCACCTCATACGGCAGATAAATATTTGCCCCATCCGCAAAACCACCCGACTCATCCAATACCAATCGCGAAGGATCCAGTTCACGCGCCACCATCGACATGCGATGCTTCAACCGTTTCAACTCAACCCGCCAGATCTCGTTAAACATCTCCCACTGGACGATACAAGCACGATTCCGATCTCGCAAAATGGCAGATCGCACCTCATTCTCAATCCGACGCGGCATCTCCGGCGTCACCGTCGGCCACAGCTTCATGCACTCAATCGGTAACCCACCCACAACCATCATGCCCATCTCATCGCACAGATCCAACCACATCGGAGGCGGCGGCTTTCGCCAAGGACGAATCATGTTAAACCCCGCCTCCTTTGCCAATCGAATCTCTTGAATTGCCATCTCACGACTGTCCGGTAGAGCCAATTTCGTAGGATATAACCCCTCAAAAAACGCCGCTTTGATATACACCGGCTCCCCATTTAAGATAAATTCATTATCCTGAATCGTCAGCTCACGCATCCCAAAGCGATGCGCTTCCACATCCTGATCAACCACCGTGGCCCGCACCAGATATAAATGCGGTGCATCTGGACTCCACCGCTTAGCTTGTGGAACCGAAAGAACCCATTCAGACACATCCACCCCTGGATTTAATCGTATCGTCCGCTCTTCTCGAGCAACCACCTCACCCGTTGCCTCATCTTCAACCTCGATAATCACCTGCTCCTCGCAGATCAATAATCCACTATTCTCTAACGTTAACTCAATGCGAGCCACATCCTCATCCAAAACAGGAATCACGAACACATCATCAATCATCACCGATCCCGAAGCAATCAGTCGAACAGACTGCCAAATGCCCCCCGTAATCGCACCCCGCCAATGCGGCGCATCATTCCGCCCTAATCCATCGATCGTCTTGTTCTGATTTACAATCGGACCCAACACACGAACACTCAAAAAATTGGTCCCCTGCATATCAATTAAATCATCAACCTGAAACTCAAACGGGCCATATCCACCCTCATGCTGACCAATCGCATAACCATTCAGCCATACATCCGCCCGAAAATTCACCGCATCAAACTGCAACCGAATCGCCTGGTTTTCCCACTCCAAAGGAACTGTAAACGAACGACCATAAACAGCAACGCCCTCATAATCCTGACGAATCGTCTCCCAGCAACTCGGCACCTCAATCGATTCCACCGATTCCAACTTCACAAAGGAAGATGGCAAATACCACGTTTCATCCCGACTCTGATTAGCTTCATCAAATGCAATCTGCCATGAGCCATCCAACGATATTTCCGACCGCTCGGCCACACTTGCCGACACAACCCATCCACCCAACAAAGCCACCAAGGCAATCCAACGCATCTCTCTACTCTCCACGATGTTTCTTATATTCCGCCCACGTTAACACGCCATCTTCATTCGCATCCGCCGCAGGAAATTTCTTAAAATAGGCATCTTTCCAAGCTTCCGCAGAAGACTTCTTCGGCACCGGACGTGGCTTAGCTGGAGGCAACCGCGCATCTAAATCTTCACGAAACTGCTCAAGCCGATCCGCATAGGCTGGATTCATTGCCAAATTATGCCACTCATGCGGATCTTTTTTCGTATGATACAGTTCCTCATTTCCATTTTGATACTGGATGTAGCGCCAATCCTTATACCGCAATGCATAACTCTGCTCACGCGGATCATAATAATCAGACCATTTATACAACGCCGTCAGTGCAGCATCCGGTCCCGCCCAATCACCCCGCTTCGGATTATCCAAAAGCGGTACCATCGAAACCCCATCCAACGGGCGACCCCGTTGATTTTTCATTGTATTCGTCGGCAAGGCACATAAATCAAGCAACGTCGGATAGATATCGATTAACGAAACCGGCACATCCACCTCATGCCCCTTTTGGCTCATACCCGGAGCCCGAATCACCAACGGCACCCGCGTACTCTCCTGCCACAGTGAATTCTTATACACATACGCTTTTTCACCATTGCCCCAGCCATGATCACTCGTGAAAACAATCACCGTATTCGATCGTAACGGAGAACGATCAATCTCATCGAGAATTCGACCAATCTGATCATCCACCGAAGTCACACTCGCCAAATACGCTTGGATAAATTTTTTCAACGCCAGCTCACGATCACCCCCATACGCTTCAATCAGCAAATCATGCATCTTTGCCCCTCGATCACTGCTTCGATCATCTTCTTTCGATCTCACCGTATGCTTAAACGTATCCTCCACATCTCCCTCCAAAATCACCGGCAGTTCAACTTCATCCAATGGATACATATCAAAATATTTCTGTGGCACGATCAACGGCGTATGCGGACGCAAAAAACCCACGCCCATAAAGAACGGCTTATCCATCGAACCCTTTGCAAATGAACGCAAACGATCGACCGCCCAATCCCCATTCAACTCATCACCCGTACGATCCCGATCCGTCTCACTCTCATACCGGTATGCGCGCTGCTTCGACCAATTACCAGTTCGCCAAGTAAACGGATTTCCCGTCTGCTCACAAACCCGTCCCTCTAATTTCATTAACGGACCATACGACCCATCGATAGCACCAAACTCATCCCGATACGGAGACGGCACATCTGGATGCGCCACTGTCTTTTTCCCATTATAAGCAAACGGGCCATAATCAGATGCATAGCCATATTCACTCCACTCACCCTCATCTCGGTTATGCATCAACTTACCCGTACCCAATACGTGATATCCCTGATTTCGGAAATAATCCATCATCGTCCGTGAATGCTGCAACACTTCCACATCATCCCAATTCTCAAAACCAAAACATTGCGAAGTATGCGGATAGATCCCCGTCATGAAACTCGCCCGCGAAGGATTGCAAATCGGAATCGTACAATGCGCCTGAGAAAACCAAACCCCACTCGCCGCCAACCGATCCATATGCGGCGTGATCACCTGCGGATGCCCACCAAAAGGCCCCACATAATCATTCAAATCATCACACACAATCAGCACCACATTCAAAGGCTGATCATTCGCATCCCTCGTAGCGACCGCCCAAGCCTCCACCGCCCATAAACCAACCACAAAAATCAACAGCTTCATTCCCCGCCCTCTATGCTTCATAGTCAACAATTTCCTCCGCCTCACAGACCGACTGAATATAGGCCACCACCGCATCGTGTTCTGGATAGACACAATACGCTTTAAACGCCACTTCATCTGGGAACACACTCATCAAACTCACATCAAAAAAAGAAGCCCCATAAGATCCAATATTAATCCCCACCTCATACTGATCAATTTCCGAAATGATAGACGGCAGCGCATCTAAACGCCGTTTCACTTCCAACGCTAGATCTCTTTTACCGACCCCATCGACTTCTGATTTTAATTTCCAAAGCACCATATGTTTATACATAGCTATTCACCCTCCATCTTAAGAATCTACCCCATAAAAAACGAACGCACTCAACAACCCTTACGCATCATCAAGCAACACCGAAACCCGCTTCAACGTCAAATACTCTTCCAAGCTATAGCGAGAGCAATCTTTTCCAACACCACTCTGTTTCAAACCACCATGCGGCAACTGCACCCCATAATGCGGCTCATTCACGCACACACTCCCCGCTTCGATTCCCTCCGCCGCACGCAACCCACGCGAAAGTCCCTTGGTAAAGACATACGCCGCCAAACCACACGACGTCTCGTTCGCCAAAGCAATCTCATCATCCTCATCCGTAAAAGGAATAATCGAAAGCACCGGACCGAACACCTCCTCACACGCAACACGCATCTGCGCATCCACATCTCGGAGAATCGTTGGCTCCATAAAATAACCCACCCCATCCAAACGAGAACCCCCACAAACAAGCGTGGCACCCGCCTGCACCGCTTCGTCCACTTTTTCAAGAACCCGATCGCGAGCTTCAGCCGTAATCATCGGCCCCATATCAACCCCAGCCGCACACGCCGCTGCCGCCTCCACAAATGCTTCATAGATCGAAGCATGAACATAGCAACGATTCGGCGATACACAAACCTGCCCCGTATTCACAAACTTCAGCCCGATCACTTTTTCCGCCGCCACTTGCACATCCGCATCGTCATAGACCAACACCGGAGAGTTGCCCCCCAACTCAACCGAAAAATGTTTGATCGAAGTACAAGAAGCCCCCATCACTTCCAACCCACCCCGCGTAGAGCCAATCATCGTCACCATCGCAGGAACCGAACTCTCCAATAATCGATTCGTAATGCTATAATCAGAACACGTCACCATATTAATGACCCCTGCCGGAATCCCCGCCTCCACCGCCAAATAGACCGCTTCTAACGACGCCAAAGGCGTTAATTCCGAAGGCTTCAAGATACAACTACAGCCCGATGCCAACACCGGCCCTAATTTATAGCCCAAATTTAACAACGGAAAATTCCACGCCAAAAAACCCACCGTCACGCCAAGCGGTTGCCGTTGCATATAATGCAAAAAACGCCCATCCGGATCATGAAGAACCGGCTGGTCCAACCGCTCCACCTCTTCCACAAAAAACCGCAAACAGGTCGTCAGCATACCAAAATCATACTCCGCATTCTCACGCGGTTTTCCAGTCTCCTGCATTAACAGATCAATCAACCGCTCCTGATGCTTCTCCAACAAATCCGCGTACCGAAGGATCCTCGTTCGCCGATGCGCCGGACTCATCTTCGACCACACTACGAACCCCTCCGACGCAGCTGACAACGCTTCATCCATCTGATCAGCAGAGCCCTCAAAAACCTGCCCGATCAACCCCTCTGTTCGCGGATTGAGAACCTCAATAGGTTTGTTCGAATCGACCCGATTTGCTCCGATCAACATTGGATACGTCTGCATCATTCTTTATCTCCGTTTGATTAATACAAAATGGCTGCATCTCTTTTAGATCAGGTTCCACCCCTAATCCAGCCCCTTGCGGCACCTGCACACAGCCCCCCGAGACCACCACGGATGCTTTATATATTTCCGTCCGCATCGGATTCGGTGAATTATCCACCTCCAACAATAAAGCTTGCGATTCGGCACGCCCTGGCTCGACACTGGCCGTCGCCAAAAAATGCGCAGCGCACGCCAAATTCAGCTGCGTACCCCAGCAATGAGGAACCACATTCACTCCCTTGGCCGATGCCAACGCCCGAATTTTTAAAGCCTCAGTCGGCCCCCCACAATACGCCATATCCGGCTGAAGAATCGTTGCCGCACCCGCATGCAGTAATTTCTCAAAACCCCACCGCGTCTGCTCACACTCCCCTGTTGCCACCGCAATATCCAACTTCTCGCACAACGTGGCTAATGCCGCCGGTTGCGTCGGCGAAAGAGGTTCTTCAAACCAACGATACTGATGCGCCTCTAACCAATGCCCCATCTCAATCGCCTCATTCAAATCATACGCATGATTCGAATCAGCCATCAGCACACTCTCCGGAAACGTCTTGCGCATCGCCTCAATTAACATCCGATCAAACGCGATATTTTTTCCCACCTTAATTTTCAGTGCACCAAATCCATTGGCCACGTGATGCCCCGCTTCCGTTAAGATACTATCCAACAACGCATGCTCGTCTTGCCGAGTAAAATACATCCCCGTCGCATAACCCTCCAACTGATCCTGCTCCGCACCACCCATCAACACCGAAGCACTCACATTCAAGAGCTTGCCCTTCAAATCAAGCAATGCCATATCCAAACCAGAGATCGCCCCCATCATCACACCCTGCATCGCAAAATCATGCGATGCATGCCAACACATGCTCCACAAACGTTCATTCGAAAGAGCATCCTGCCCCATCAAAAGAGGAGCATAAAACTGCTCGACCGCCGTCTGTGTAACCGCTGCAGGTCCATAACACTCACCCCAACCCGAAGCACCGCTTGAATCAACCACTTGAATCAACAACGCATTTCGCTTTGAATAATACCATTGTGAAAACCCAATCGGCGCATCCAGCTCATGCTCCAATAAATACGTACGAATTCGTTCAATCATCTTAACCCACTTTCAACGTTGAGGCATACGACATCAAAATCGTTGCCACAATAATTAAAAGAACCCCAAGCAGTAAGACTTGAAAAGGTTTCTTCATGCCCTTCCACTCACCCGCAAACCAAGCCGCCACATTGCTCACAATCAAAGAGAGACCCAACATCATCGGCCAACAAATCATCGTGCCAATATCCCCCATCAGTGCCACCCCTTGCCCATAGGTTCCCAACGCCGCAAACCAGAGTAATCCAGCAATCACCGCCCACTTCACAACCGAACCCGTTCCTTTCATACCAAACGAAGAGAACGACCGGTTTTTAATCAATAAAACAACAGCATAGCCCGCATTCATCAGATACGCACCCACCAAAACAACCACCCAACGAGCCAATGCCGTATTGCGCGGAATCGCTCCCTGCTCTTCCGCAATCCGGCCAATCTCAACCGTATTATCGAAACCAACCGCCAACATCGCCGAAAGAATCCCGCAGACCGATGCAATAATCAATCCCACTCGAAACTCAGAACCCGTTTTAATGCCCTCTAACTGCTGCCCACGCTCCACCAAACACGCATCTCGCTTCAAGCCCGCCACCGTCACCACATAAACAGCCAACGCCAAAATCACTAAACCACCCAAAATATATGGAATACTCGGCGGATAGATCGCATCAAACCGCAACACGAAAGGAACCAACGCGCCCGCTATCGAACAAAGGCCCATCACAATTCCATACGTCAGCGACACTCCAATATACCCTACTGAGATCCCAAACATAATCCCGCCAATGCCCCAGAAAAATCCGAGAATACCACCCGTCCAAATCTCCTTTGCGGGCGCCGCAGCCAATACCGCACCCAAATCCGGAATCACCAACTGCGCCCAGATAAGCGGAAAAATAACCATCGCAACCGTGGCATGAATAAGCCACCACGCCTCCCATGCCATCGGCTTAACAAACTTCATTCCCAAGCCAAACGTCCCCTGAAAGACACTTGCCAACACCACAATCATAATCGGAACGTATATCTCACTCATTGATTCTCTTCCACTCCTCTATATTTCATTCTCAACCGAAGAAAGCCGCAACATCCGATGATTTTTCTTTCGATACGCTGCAGGCGACATACCCATATTTTTTCGAAACTGTCTTCCAAAATGCGTGTAGTCATTGAAACCAACCCGATAACAAATCGCTGATGCACTCTCATTCGAATCTCGCAATAATAGACACGCTTGTTCAATCCTCAATCCATTCAAATAATTTAAGAACGTCATTCCCGTTTCATGCTTAAACAAGCGGCAAAAATAGGTCTCTGAAGCCCCCGTTAATTGAGCCATTTGATCTAACTTAATCGGCTCCGAAAAATGATCATGAATATAACTCAACGCCTTGCGAAGCCCCGGATAATAGCGCGAAATTGTTCCCGAAACTCCATCCGCAATCCGCTCAGAAAATCGAATCTCCTCCACAGATTGCCTTGAAATCAATAACATCAACTGCAGAAAAATCGAACGCGCTTCCGCCTGAGCAGACTCAGTATCGATATTCGTATACTCGTGGAGCTGCTCAAAATAGCGCAACAGCTCTTTCTGAACCTCCGGTTTCATATGAATCCGAATCGCAAAAACATCTTCCTTCGAAAACGACGTGATAAACCGAAAATAATACCGATTGGGCGAATCACTCCGCATTAACTCATCGATATTTTGAATTGATGAATCCACCACCTGGGGCAAAAAACTACAACAATACGCGCATCGCTGTGCTTGCTTCTGATTTTCATCCAACACATGCAATGTATACGGTTTCAAAATAAGTAGATCACCCGCTTGCAGACCAATTTCATCGGACTGGAAGCGATTGATTAAACTCCCTTCCACCACATACAGCATTTCAAAAAACTCATGCCGATGCATTTCCACCTTTATCAACGTCCGGCGACTCACCCGATCCACCCGAACCGGATAACCCACTTGAGAAAACAATTCTTTCGACTTTAATAAAGACATAACCAACAGCTTAAGCGATCTGAATTCACTTATATAGTGCTAATCCTGCATTATATACATATTATTTTATAATTTATACTTCACTTTTCTCAGTCGAAAAATCTCCATTCGCCCCAAAAAAAGAGATCTATCCGTAGATTAGAAAAAAGATCTACCGCTCAAAAAAGCAAAAGAAGCCGCATTTAGATCAAATCCGTAAACACCAATCTAACCCACGCTTAGAAAGCTAAACGCTATACGTGCCCGCCGAAGTATCTCCACCCCGCCCCGTCCAATTGGTATGAAAAAACGTACCCCGTGGAGCATCCACCCGCTCATACGTATGAGCCCCAAAATAATCCCGTTGCGCCTGCAACAAATTCGCCGGCAATCGAGCTGTTCGATACCCATCATAATACGTAAGCGCCGCACTAATTGCAGGCATCGCAATGCCCAACTCCGTCGCTTTTATCACCACCCGCCGCCAACCCGCTTGTGCCCGCTCAACCGCCTGCTGGAAAAACGAATCTAACAGCAAATTCGTCAGCGCTGGATCACGATCAAATGCCTCCTTAATACGCCCCAAAAAAGCCGATCTAATAATACAACCACCTCGCCACATCAAAGCAATACCCCCATTATTCAAGCTCCAACCATGTTCCTCTGCTGCAGCCCGCATTAACTGATACCCCTGCGCATACGAAACAATCTTAGATGCATATAATGCCTGCTTTAAATCTTCCACCATAGCATCCACATCACCCTCGAAGCCACCCACATCAGGCCCCTGCAACATAGCCGAAGCCTCCACTCGCTCCTCTTTTAAAGCCGAAAGACAACGCGCAAAAACAGCCTCTCCAATCAAGGTTAACGGCTGCCCACAATCCAGCGCCGAAACCGCCGTCCACTTCCCCGTTCCCTTTTGCCCAGCCGTATCCAAAATCGCATCAACAACCGCCTCACCCTCATCAGTCGTATACGCCAAAATATCGCGCGTAATCTCAATCAAATACGAATCCAGTTCCGCCTGATTCCACGCATCAAAATGATCCGCCATCTGCGCATTACTCAATCCCAACCCAACCTTCATCATTTGATATACTTCGCAGATCATCTGCATATCACCATATTCAATTCCGTTATGAACCATCTTCACAAAATGCCCCGATCCATCCCGACCGACCCAATCACAGCAAGACTCACCCGAATCCGTTTGAGCTGAAATCGTTTGAAAAATCGGCTTCATAAGCAACCAAGCCGCCTCCGAACCACCCGGCATAATGGAAGGCCCCTTCAACGCACCCTCTTCACCACCTGAAACCCCAGCACCCAAGTAGAGCAACCCCTTGCTCTCCACATACGCCGTTCGACGAATCGTATCGGGATAATGACTATTCCCACCATCAATGATAATATCTCCCTCTTCCAGATGAGGGAGCAACTGCTCAATCAACGCGTCCACCGCCTGCCCCGCCTTCACCAACATCATCACTTTTCGAGGTCGCTCCAATTGCGCACAAAAAGCCTCAATCGAATGGCAACCCACAATTTGCTTTCCCGCTCCGCGCCCTTCAACAAATCGATCCACCTTCTCCACGGTTCGGTTAAACACAGCTACTGAAAACCCTTTATTTGCCATATTTAAAACCAAATTTTCACCCATAACGGCTAAACCAATCAGTCCAATATCTACTTTTTCACTCATCTGCAATTCATCCTCAACTCTAGTAAGAAAAAACAAAATACCCTCTAATTGAAATCAGTACAATAATCGATCAAATAAACTCTATCCCCACCTCCATGACCCACTTTCGTTGACAATCCATATCTTAGGCGATACCAATGAGAGAGGAGAAATTTCATGGAAATAAAAACAATCGAAACCATCGGCAGACTCGGACTCCCCATAACAGAAGTCTACAACCAAGCCGGCACAAAAATTTACGAAGCCCACGACGATCTCCCCTGCGAATTCTGGTCACAACCGCTTCTAGAAACCATTGAACAACACATCCCCCTTCAACCCGGCGACGTCGAACCCATCGCAGCCATTCTCCGCGAAGCCTGGACCACCTGGGGAAACCTCGATGATGAAAACCGCATCTACCATCCAGAAAAATTCCACCAATTTGTTCAAAACTTTCGCCAACAAGAGATCGAAGACCAATACTTAATTATTCAAGAAATCGTCGCTTTGCTCGGGAAAGGCGTCAACCGCTACGGCGAAAAAATGCGTGCCATGAAAGATTTACTCGACGAAAAGTGGGATGAACTCATGCTTTTCCAAGGACGCGGAAAACCCAACCTCAACACACTTCAAAAAGGTAAAGAATATCTCAGCACCGCATTGGCCGCCTATTGTGAAAGCAAAGGAATTCACCTCGATCAAGCCGCCGGAAAAAAAGCGTTTGAAGCTATTTTTGAAGCCGCCCTCGAAGAAGAACACATGGCGGTCTTTAAACAAATTTAGTGCGATCCACAGCACACCGGAGCAACCGAAGTCTCAACACGTAATTGCGAGAAAACCGCACCCGATACCGCCAATACAATCAGCAAAGCAATTCCCACCCAATTAGTCCAATTTGGTAAATGTTTTCTTGTTTTAATTATCTCAACAGGTTCCGACATAATACATCTCCAATAAAAAAACAGTACCCCACGCGCTTCAAATAACAAGCCCAGATTCATAGAATCCCATCCCCCCCCTGCCATTCAACCCTGCATATTGCGATTGCCTTACCAACGAGACCAATGGCATGCTTCACACCTATGTTGAAATCTGCCACCCATATTAGTCAACTCTTAGATCAGATCGGAATCGATCTATCTGAAGACCACCTTCCTGAACTCATTCAAGAAGCCCATGATAACGAACGCCCCCTTCCCGCCCATCTCGCTGAACACCTACAACTCAAAGAAGACGAACTGCTCACGACAATCGCCACCGCCATGGAACTTCCATTTGAACGGCTCAAAGAAATTGAAATTGGATCCACCCTACTCGACTGCGTACCCCCAAAAGCCATCTTCCAATACAACACCATTCCCTTACGCGAAGAGAACAATGCCCTACTATTTGCAACAGCCGACCCCTTCACCCACGGACTCATCGATGCACTTCAACTAGCCACCGCCCGACGCGTTCGACTCCTCCTCAGCCCCATCGACGATATCACCGAAGCCTCACGCAAATTCTACGGCGTCGGCGCCGAAACCCTCGACCAAATGATGGAAAACAATCAGCTCGACTTCGACGATGAAAACGACCTCCTCAAACAAGACCTCAGTGATCTCGATCAAGAAGCCTCCGTCGTAAAATTCGTAAACCAAGTCATCTGGGAAGCCTACAAAGACCGCGCAACCGACATCCACATCGAACCGATGGAAACCGACCTCCGCATTCGATACCGCATCGACGGCGTCCTTCGAGAAACCCCCATGCCACCGCAACTAAAACGTTTTCAATCCTCCGTTATCTCCCGCATCAAAGTAATGGCAAACATGGATATCGCCGAAAAACGACTCCCTCAAGACGGACGTATCAGCATTCGCATTCGCGGCGAAGAGATCGATGTTCGTGTATCCACCATGCCCACCGTCTACGGCGAAAGCGTCAGTCTACGTCTCCTCATGCGCGGCGGAGGTCTCATAACGATGAGCGATCTGGGTCTCAACGAATACGACACACAACAGCTCACCAAAATGATCACACGCCCCCACGGTATTCTACTCGTAACCGGTCCCACCGGCTCAGGAAAATCCACCTCACTCTACGCATGGCTACACACCATTAACTCGGTAGACAAACGCATTATGTCCGCCGAAGATCCCATCGAATACGAAATGGCCGGAGTCAATCAAGTACAGATGCGACCCGAAATTGGGCTCACCTTTTCAAGTGCACTACGAACCTTTCTCCGTCAAGATCCCGATGTCATCATGGTCGGAGAAATACGAGACCGCGAAACCGCTGAAATCGCCATTCGGGCCGCCCTCACAGGCCACCTCGTATTCAGTACCATTCACACCAACGACTCAGCCAGCACCGTCACCCGTCTGCTCGATATGGGAATCGAACCCTTTCTCGTCTCATCCTCCGTTGAAGGCATCGTAGCACAGCGCTTAATTCGCGGCCTTTGCACCGCCTGCCGACGCCCCGTCGAACTCGATCAATCCTTGCTAAAAGAACACGGCTTTCCCATCGAAAAAGTGACCCCCGAAAATCCCATCTATGAAGCCGTCGGATGCGATGAATGCCGAGGGAGTGGCTATCGTGGACGATCCGGCATCTTTGAAATTCTACCCATCAACGATGAGATACGCCCCCTGATTGTCGCCCATGCCACCGCCAGCTCCATCAAACAAGCTTCACTAGAAATGGGCATGAAGACCCTACGGCAAGATGGTTGGGAAAAAGTGCTTCAAGGCATCACAACCGTCGATGAAATTCTTCGCGTCACCGAAGAAGCTGAAACCGAAATCAATTAATTCGACGGCGGGAGAATTCCTTCCGAAACCAACTGATCATCCATCTCCTTCGTTAAAGGAATCGGCAGCGGTGGCATCCCCGTTCGAATCACTTCCATCTGATACTGCCTTAAATTCTCCTGAATCTCAGCCCGGCGTTGCGCCTGTTGTTCTGGAGATAATTGAGGCTCCACCGGTTTAGGCTCCGATGGCTTGGTAGGAGGTCGGAAGCCAGAACCAAATCGCCGAGGCACTGCCGCTGTCGTATTTTTTGAAGCAGGAACCGGCGCCTTCGCTAGAGAAAAATTAACCCGAACACCATCCCGATCCAACGTCGCCGATGATTCCTCTAAATTTACCGCAAGCAACTTCATGCCTCGAAAACTTTCGCCCACGCCCAACATAATGCTCTTTGGATCACCCGGCTTCGCGGTCTTGTTTTGGAACCCCGCCCGAATCTCACCACGATTCGTTTCAAAAATAAAACAAAGACGCAGCTCTTTTTCCGCCGCTTTTGCCGCAGCATTCGCCAGTGCGATCTCATGCTCCGGAGTCACCGTTGGCTCTTCCACAACCAATTCATGACCAAAAGGCTCTCGCTCAATAATAATCTTATAACGCGATGCATCATAGCCATTCTCAGCTTCCACTGAAATCACCAAACCCACCAGGAAACAAACCCGCAAGATAAAAGAAAAGCTGATACTCATACGCAAAAGATGATTCATACGCCTCCGTTCGTCAAGCGCCCTTCATCAGCAACGAATCCGCACAGCACGGCAAAAAAAAAGCTCTCACGGTAAAGCCAATTTACCATTAAAATATTCAACAATATGACCTCGCTCGATCAACCAGCCCAAAGGCTTCAGGGCCATTCTTCCCTCTTCCGAATCCGATTCAACACCCGATCGTAACGCGTGCAACAATTCTTCCCGCGAACAACCCGGCTTGTTTTTCAGCACGCCCAATACCTGCAAAACTTCTTCTGACACACCCGATTCATCTAATTTGTTCGGCTTGATTGCCGTCACATAATTAATTTTTCCCACTTTAAAGAGATGCAACTTCATATGCCGGAATGCCGCCCGCATCGCATGCGATAAATTCAACGGAAATCGGCGCTCTTTCACCAACGCCCGATTGATCATCGACGCTAAAACATCATCACCACTCTCAAGAATAAGCGCCAAAGACACCACCACTTTCCGCGATTTAACCGCCGCATGATCGGTATGGTGCGCCATATACTGCTCCGCTTGTCGACGCGTCATCAACGCTCCCTCCGGTTCTGTTTTTAATCGAAAACGCTCCTGCTTCGAAAACGCAACCTTCCATGCTTCAACCACCTCTTCATCCTTCACCACTTCTAACCAAGCCTTACACCGCTCCAACGGTTGATCGGGAAAATGAGACGCATGCCACTGCTCCACCGCCGGCGCATAGCTATGATGATTAGGCGGACCAATTAATGTACCCGTCTTCGTACAACGACTCACTCCCGGGAAACTGCCCTTCGGCGGATCCTGCTCCTCAATAACCACATCGAAAAGCTGATCCAAGTGATGCCGCACCCGATGCGATTGCACAGCCGATTCATCCACCGCAACAAAACCAGAAAGTGAACACTGGAAAAGGCTAAATTCCGGCTCCGTCTTCACAACCTCCAGCTTAACACGACAAGCATTCGTATCTTTAATCAGTAAATTTGCCAAATCCATCAACGGATACGCACGATGACTTTGATGCACCTGCCGAACCACCGAAGCCAAATGCTTCTGATTCGGCAAAAGAGTAATCTCTAACGGATAATCTGGCACCGATGCCCGGCGACGATCCGCAGCTTGAGGCTTACGCTCTGTAAATTTTGAACCCGTATTTCGCGATCGAGTCTCTCCCTTTCGATCTCGACCACCCCCACGCTCGCCCTGCTCCTGATCACGCCGATTCGAACGCTTGGGTCGCTCCGAAAATGAACGCGTATAAGCTGTTTTTTGAGGCTGATCCCAATTCGGACCAAAGTCCAATCCCTCGAAGGCTTCTGCCCCCAAAGGTTGATGCTTTTCAGAACTTGATTCATCTTTCATATAAACCTCAGCTTTACTATTCTCATCTCATACAACGTAAAATATATCGCAATTCAAAAAAATGAAAAGACTGAATACAGAACACGAATCAATCCGTATCCATCGAAAGAGTTTTCATTAATATATTGAAATATCCGGATAAACGGATATATATACCGCATGAGTCAGTTAAATCCATCACCCACCGATCCCGAATTTTACTCAAAAGCGGGCGGAAAAAAATTTGCTGAACGACTTCAGCAAGGGCATCTTATTTTAGACGGACCCATGGGCACCATGATTCAACAGCATCCCCTCGAAGAGGCTGATTTTCGTGGCACTCAATTCACAGATCATCCCTGCGATCTCAAAGGTAACAACGATTTGCTCACCCTCACCCGTTCCGATCTGATTAAACAAATTCACATCGACTTTCTGGAAGCCGGTTCCGATATCATTGAAACCAACACCTTCAGCTCAACCTCCATATCCCAAGCAGATTATGAACTTGAAACACACGTTCGCGAACTCAACATCCAAGCCGCTCAACTCGCCCGTCAAGCCATTGAACACGTTCAAGAAACCGACCCCACCCGAACCCTCTTTGTCGCCGGCTCCATCGGACCCACCAATCGAACCGCCTCCATCTCCCCCGATGTAAATGATCCCGGGTACCGCGCCGTTACCTTTGATGATCTCGTAGAAGCCTACACCGAACAAACTGAAGCCCTTATAGAAGGGGGCGTCGATTGTCTCCTCGTCGAAACCATTTTCGACACCCTCAACGCAAAAGCGGCCCTCTTCGCTATCGAATCCATTTTTGAAGCTCGCGGCGAACGACTGCCCATCATGATTTCAGTCACGATAACCGATAAATCCGGACGAACATTATCCGGTCAAACGCCAACCGCTTTTTGGTATAGCATCGAGCATACCCAACCCATCTCCGTCGGCATCAACTGTGCCTTAGGGGCTGAAGACATGCGCCCCTACATGCAAGAACTCGCCCATATCTGTACCTGCCACGTTAGCATCTATGCCAATGCAGGACTCCCCAATGCCTTCGGCGGCTACGATGATACCCCCGAACAAATGGGCACCGTCTACAACGAGTTTGCCCAGCAAAAATTAGCCACCATCTGGGGAGGCTGCTGTGGCACCACCCCCGATCATATTCGCGCCATGAAAGAAGCCGTCAGCGATCTGCCTATCCGCACACCCAAACCCCGCGACACCCATCCCCACTTCAGCGGCCTCGAACCACTACACGTCGACGAAGCCTTCAACTTTGTTATGGTTGGCGAACGAACCAACATCACTGGATCGCCCAAATTTGCTCGCCTTATTCGAGAGAACGACCTCGACGCAGCCTTACAGATTGCCCGACAACAAGTCGAAAGCGGCGCCAACATCATCGATATCAACATGGATGAAGGGCTCATCGACTCCCAAGCTATCATGGTTCGCTTTCTCCACTTAGTTATGTCAGAACCCGATATCTCCCGCGTTCCCATCATGATCGACTCCTCCAAATGGGAAGTAATCGAAGCCGGACTCAAATGCGTTCAAGGCAAATGCATCGTGAACTCAATCAGCTTAAAAGAAGGCGAAGACACGTTCCGATCTCAAGCCCGCTTAGTCAAAAAATATGGCGCCGCCTGTATCGTCATGGCATTCGACGAACAAGGACAAGCCGACACCACCGACCGGCGCGTTGAAATCTGCACCCGAGCCTATCGGATTCTAGTCGACGAACTTCACTTCGACCCCACAAATATTATATTTGATCCCAACATCTTTCCCATTGCCACAGGGATGGAAGAACACCGAATCAACGCCACCTCCTTTTTTGATGCCACCCGCATCCTCCGCGACACCCTACCCGGCATCTCTGTAAGCGGCGGCGTCAGCAACGTCTCCTTCTCCTTCCGCGGCAACAACCCCGTCCGCGAAGCCATCCACGCCGCCTTCCTCTACCACGGAAAAGCGGCCGGACTCAACATGGGAATCGTCAACCCCGGCATGTTAGAAATCTTCGACGAAGTCGACCCCACACTCCTAAAAATTGTCGAAGATGTAGTGCTCGATCGCACCGAAGAATCGACCGAAAAACTGATCGAATTTGCCGAAAACGTCAAAGACACTGGCAGCCAAAAAACCCCCGCCCAAACCAAAGCATGGCGCAGCGAACCCGTCGAAAAACGCCTCTCCTATGCCCTCATCAAAGGCATCGTTGATCACATCGATGAAGACGTCGAAGAAGCCCGACAAAACTACCCCCGCCCGCTCAACGTCATTGAAGGCCCCCTCATGGACGGCATGGGCACTGTTGGAGATCTCTTCGGAGCCGGAAAAATGTTTCTGCCCCAAGTCGTAAAAAGTGCCCGCGTCATGAAAAAAGCCGTCGCCTATCTTCTGCCCTACATGGAAGAAGAAAAAGACGGCACCTCAAGCTCCGCCGGCAAAATCCTTCTCGCCACCGTAAAAGGTGATGTGCATGACATCGGGAAAAATATCGTCGGCGTCGTACTCGCCTGCAACAACTTCGAAGTCAAAGACATTGGCGTTATGGTGCCCTGGGAAACCATCTTAAAAGAAGCCCAAGAATGGGGAGCCGATATCATCGGCCTTTCCGGACTCATCACCCCCTCCCTAGATGAAATGGTTACCGTCGCCCGTGAAATGGAACGCGCAAACATGAAAACACCTCTACTCATTGGCGGAGCCACAACCAGTAAAAAACATACCGCCGTCAAAATTGAACCCGTTTTTAACGGACTCAGTGTACACGTCACCGATGCCTCTCGCGCCGTCACCGTTGTTCAATCGCTCCTCGCACAAGATATCAGCTATCGCCGTGCCATCCGCACCGAATATCAAGCCCTGCGCGAATCACATGCCGCCTCTCAAAAAGAACGCGTATTCCTACCCCTAGAATCAGCCCGAGAAAACCGACTCGAACTCGACTGGAAAAACTACACCCCACCCACCCCTGAATTTCTTGGCATTCGCGACCATCAAACCACCCTCGAAGAATTGGTCCCCTATATCGATTGGATGCCCTACTTCTGGACATGGGATATCCACGGACCTTACCCCGAAATGCTAGAACAAGAAGGTGAATTAGGCGATCGAGCCCGCGAAGTGCTTCACGATGCCAAACAACTTCTTGAACGCATCGTGAACGACAACCTCTTTACACCCCGTGCCGTACATGGTTTTTTCCGAGCCGCCCACGAAGGAGATGATGTTCTCGTCTTCGACGACAACCAGACTCCCCTCGCAACCTTCCATTTTCTACGCCAACAAATGCAAAAAAAAGATGCAACCCCCAACCGCTCACTCGCCGACTTCTGCGCCCCCAACCATAGCGGAATAGCTGATTATATCGGCACCTTCGCCGTAACTGCAGGCTCAGAAGTAAACGATATTGCCTCCACTTATCGCACCGATCACGACGACTACAACTGCATCCTCGTGCAAGCCCTCGGCGACCGCTTGGCCGAAGCCTATGCCGAAAAATTGCACCAAGAAACGCGCACCGCCTGGGGCTATGGCAACAGTGAAAACCTCTCCATCAACGAAATGATACAAGAGAAATATCAAGGAATCCGGCCCGCCGCCGGCTATCCCGCCTGCCCCGACCACACCGAAAAAAGAACCCTTTTCAATCTACTCAACGCCACCAAACACACCGGCATTGAACTCACCGAAAGCATGGCCATGACCCCTGCCAGCTCCGTCTCAGGCCTCTACTTCTCTCATCCTGAATCACGCTATTTTCCACTGGGTCGAATCGATCGGGAACAAGCCGCAGACTACGCAGCACGAAAAGGCTGGACGCTAGAAACCGTTGAAAAGTGGCTATCACCCAATTTAGGATACGATCCATGAGCCTCCTAGAAACCCTCCAACACAACCCCCTCATCGGCGATGGTGCAATGGGCACCATGCTCTACGCAAAAGGCATTTTCATCAACACCTGCTATGAGCAACTCTGCCTCACCAAACCCGAACTCATCGAACGCGTTCATCGCGACTATGTCGAGGCAGGCGCCGACCTCATCGAAACCAATACCTTTGGAGCCAATCGACTCAAACTCGAAGCACACGGCATCGCAGATCAGCTCGAAGCCATCAACCGTGCCGCCGTTCATCTCGCCCGAAAAGTCGCCAAGCCCAACACCTACATCCTTGGCTCTGTTGGACCCCTCCTCCAATCCGATCAACTCTTCAGCGATCGACACACCTCAGAATTAGAACAACTCTTCCATGAACAAATTGCCCTACTAGCAGATGAAAACGTAGACGCCATTCAACTCGAAACATTCACACACGTCGACGAAGCTGAACTCGCCGCCCGAATAGCCGCTTCATATAACCTACCGGTATTCGTCTCCGTAACCGTCGGCAAAGATGGAGAAACCCGCCGAGGCGAACGCATTGAACAAATCATACGCCAACTCGATGCCTGCGATGCCGTCGACGCCATCGGCATCAACTGCGGACTCGGCCCCGCTGCCGCCTTCAGCATCGCCGAACGCGCCCTCCCATTAACCTCAAAACCCTTTAGCGTTAACGCCAACGCCGGACTTCCTCAAGAAGTCGACGGACGCCTCATCTACATGTCTACCCCCGAATATTTTAGCGAATATGCAAAAAGACTCATCGAACTCGGCGTTCGCATGGTCGGAGGCTGCTGCGGCACCACCCCCGAACACATCGCCACCATGTCGAAACAGGTTAAATCACTCTCAGGCGTAAAAGAGCATATCCAAATCACACACCATACCGATCAAGAAACACCCCCAATAAAAACGATTCCAACCACCGCAAAATGTCGCTTCGGCGCCAAACTCGTCGCCGGTGAAAAAGTCACCTCCATCGAAATCACCCCCCCCCGATCCATTGATCTTCAACCCATGCTCGATAAATGCCAACAATGCCATGACGCAGGCATCGATGCCATCAACATTCCCGATGGACCCCGTGCCAGCGCCCGCATTTCACCCATGGTTGCCGCCCTCGCCGTCGAACGTGAAATCGGCATAGAAACTGTTCTGCACTACTGCTGTCGCGACCGGAACCTAATCGGCATGCAATCCGATCTACTCGGCGGATATGCTGGCGGTTTAAGAAACTATCTCATCGTAACCGGTGACCCCCCCAAATTAGGCGATTATCCCGACTCCACCGCCGTCTTCGACGTCGATGCCGTCGGGCTCACTCAAGTCGTAAACAATTTAAACCATGGAATCGACGTCGGAGGAAACCAGATCAATCCGCCCACCGGACTCCTCATCGGAGTAGGCGCTAACCCCTGTGCCGTCGAACCCGAACGAGAACTCAACCACTACCTCAATAAAATCAACGCCGGCGCAGAATATGCAATCACACAACCTATTTTCGACGCCAACGCCCTTCTACGCTTTCTTGATGCCGCAGAAAAAAAAGGCGCCTCCATTCCTGTCGTTGCTGGCGTATGGCCTCTCGTGAGCTACCGCAACGCACAATTTCTAAAAAACGAAGTACCCGGCGTCGAAGTACCCGACGCCCTTCTTGAACGGATGAGTCATGCCAAAACCAAAGAAGACGGACGCGCCCTAGGGATCGAAATCGCCCGAGAAATACGCGACGCAATCGCCGACCGCGTAGCCGGATTCCAAGTATCCGCCCCCTTTGGCATTGTAGACCTCGCACTTCAGGTTCTCGATTAATCAACTGCAGACAAATCCCAAAGCAAGCTTGCCAACCACCCCGTAATCCGCAAAATAAAGTTCCATGAACTCAGGTAAACACATCCTCGCATCTTTACGGCTTATTTCCTGCCTCATCGCCCTACTCATTCCTACCAAAAGCTTTTCCAATCCCCCAAAAAATCCACCCAATATCATCTTTATTCTAACCGATGATCAACGCTGGGACTCCGTCGGCTTTATGGGGCAAAAAAACGGGAAAACCCCCCACCTAGATCAATTAGCAAAAGAAGGCTATGTATTTGAAAAAGCCTTCGTCACCTCCGCCATCTGCACTCCCAGTCGAGTCTCTTATTTCCTCGGACAATACGAACGCCGACACGGCGTCAATTTCAACTCCGGCACCGCCATCTCACAACACGCCTGGAAAGCAGCCTATCCCACTCTTCTAAAAAAAGCCGGGTATACCACCGCCTATATCGGGAAAAATCATGTCCCCATCGGGGCAGACGGCTACCACAGCGGCCATTTCGAAAACAGTTTTGATTTTTGGTATGCCGGACACAACCACCTCGGATTTTATCCCAAAAAACGGCATCCCATTTTCTCCAATGCCGAACCCGACACCCAAACCGAAATTCTCTCCCAAGGCGTTCAAGCTTTTCTCAATCCCACCGCACATCCGAATTTCTATGAATCAGCCGAGGCCTTCCTACACCCCCGAGACCCACATAAACCCTTCTGTCTCACGATCAGCCTCAATCTACCCCACAGCTTCAGCGTCAGTCGCATGAAGCAATACCCCACCGATAATAAACTCTATCGAACCACCTACCGCGACCAACTTCACACCCTACCGCTACCTCCCTTCTATCTCCCCAAAAACGAATGCATACACCCCAAGTTACCCGCTGATCTACTATTTCAAGATCTCCGACAAGCCAGCTACGACTGGGTTAACACCGAAGATACATTGCGAGAACGTCTGGTTCGAACCATGCAGACTATCACCGGAATCGACCAGATGATCGGAACACTCCGAAACGCACTCAACGAACACGGACTACATGAAAATACGATTCTCATCTTCACCTCAGATCACGGATTGCAAAACGGCGAATTCGGACTCGGTGGAAAAGCCCTTTGCTACGACACCTGCCTACGCGTTCCCCTGCTCATCTACGACCCCAGAGAAGCCGGAGGCGAACGACTTCCACACCTCGTTCAATCCATTGACATCGCGCCCACCCTACTTCACCTTGCCGGACTAACTCCCCCCAACACCATACAAGGGAAAAGCCTACTCCCCCTTATCCAGAAACAAAACGTAGCATGGCGCCAAGTCGCCTTCGGAGAAAATCTCTGGTCAAACCAACATGGAAATCCACGCTGTGAAACCGTTCGAACCGATCAGTACCGTTATATCCGTTACTTCCAAAATGACCGTCACGAAAAAACCCACTTAACCAACCAATCGAACGCCAAAGCATATGCCACCTCCCTAACCGCATCCATTCACGGCGAACCCATCGTCTACGAAGAACTATATCATACCGCGATTGATCCCTACGAAGCCACCAACCTTATTCATCAGAGCGATTATGCCGAAATCGCCGACCACCTCCGCCATCAATGCGCCCAATTCGTGCGCACCGCAAAAGGAACCCTCCATCAGCCCCCTGCTACCATCCCACTCAGCACCCCAAAACAAAAATGATCGCCCCGCCTCCCCAAGCCGAAGCCACCCAACTCATCTCCTTTCAAGAAGAGAATGAAACCTTCCAAGCCACTCCCGCCACGTATGCGGCATGGCAAAAAATGAAAGACACTGCCAATCAAGACGGGATCACACTCGTTCTCGTCTCCGCCTTTCGTTCCATCGCCCGCCAACAAGAGCTCGTTGATGCCAAACGAAAAAAAGGTATACCCGATCCAGACATCTTCAACGTCCTTGCCCGACCCGGCTTCAGCGAACACCACACCGGACGCGCCCTCGACCTCCACACTCCCAACTCCGCCCTCCTCGAAGAAGATTTTGAAACCACCCCCGCCTTTGAATGGATGCAACAAAACGCCCATTCATTCGGCTTCAAACTCAGCTATCCCCGAAACAATCCCCACGGCATTATCTATGAACCCTGGCACTGGTGCTTTCATCCATCCCAACCCTCCCAGTAACAACGCAATAGAAACAACATCACTCTATTTTTTTACATAAAATTATTTCTTGTAAAGAAATTATATGTCATTCTTACCTCATGTACAGACGACTCTTTCAAATGGCCCCTCTTATTCTTCCGATTCTCGTTCACGCACAAGGACACGACCTTTGCAATAACTCGGCGGGATTTCGATTCGTTAAAAACACATTAACAACCGACACCGAAGCACTAGAAAGTTACCCAGACATTCTCCATAAAATAGAAACGGACCAATTACTGAATGACGATGAATATGTTTTTTTTAGCGTAAAGTACGTTCAAAATAGCACCAAAAAAGCAGGGATCATCGCAAAAAAAACCATCCAAGATGCACTGGCAGAAAACGCAATTTTTCACCCCACACTGCTCACAAGAAATAACGCAATGGCAATGGACATGATTATGAGTGAAGGTCTCAATCCCGATAACGCTATTGCTTTAACAAGGACAACAGCAGATGCCGACACAGATATAATCTCATTCACCCAACAAAAAAATATAACGCAGACCTTCGAACCATTAAAGACCTTATCGAACGCAAAGCACCTAATCTCCGCTTTAACGATCAGGAAATTCCTCCTCATATACGCGCACTGCTATCCGACCCAACCCTCGAAAACGCCTCACTTACCGAAATAGAAACGGCATTCAATGAAGCACTCTCACCCGAAGAACTTGAAAATATCCCCAAACCAAAAACACTCACACAAACCGCTCATCAACTACAAAACATCTAAATCGGTGAAACCGCGATTGTCAACTACAACGCAGAGTTCATACTCGAAACATCCGGCAGCACCGTCCCCCCGTTCCGATGCTCCCTGTTCATTCAGCGCTTTTCCCCCGATTTCTATATCATTTACGATCCATTAATCGCCCGCGCCGCTCTTGCTACCGATCCCGTATCTTTTATTGAAACATCCAACCTAGCAAGCGAACTGCACAATACTATACTGGTGAATCAGCAACAGTCCTTCGAACGTTTTGTCAACCAACTACGCAGCGCCCGTGAAGAAGCCTTTCCTCTCGCCGTTACAGATATGCAAGATATCTACTACATAGCTACGTACGATTACCCAAAAGACATTCTCTTTACCGACTTCAACATCATCACCCACAGCCCACCACCCTCACCTGTAACGACAACGGAGAATTGCACACCATCTCAGTGGAAGGAACCCCCCAAACCCAATACGCATACGACCACGCCGGCCGCCTTCTCCCATAAAAAAAAGAACCCCGCTGATTTCAACGAGGTTCTCTGCGCAAACAATCAAACGATCAGTGATTACTTATCACAAC
>MDTB01013002.1_pt1 | contig 28168 bp, 26 predicted proteins | sample 811161 | NCBI WGS metagenome assembly MDTB01 (sample SAMN05326650, study PRJNA326480) | marine metagenome | isolation source: seawater | place: Mediterranean Sea | collected 2009
ATTTCATTAATCCATTGAGTTAAAATAAGTAATGAAAATAGAATAACTAGATCATTATTTTCAAATGAAACAAAATCTAAAATAAATAAATAAGCGAGTAAGCAAAAAATAATAGAAATGAAAATTCTATATAATAATGTAGAAAAAGCATATTCAATTTTATTTTCTGAAACAATAATACTACGCAAATTACTTGAAAAAATTTGAGTTATGGTTATCCAAAAACTTGCTACCAATCCTATCTCTCCTGCAATCGAGTAATAGCCAAAAATTACAAGAACAACCACAACGACTGATGAAAACATTAAATTAAACATATAAGTGCTTGTAATAAGTAAAAATTTTATATTTTTTAAACTAAATAAATTATTGTCGGAAATTTCAGAAATATGTTCATTTTCTGTAAAATTATTATAAAGATTTATATATTTATTTAAGATTTCATCTATCGAAGTAATAATTTCTACATTTTTATATATCTCTTTTCCTCTAAATAATCTTTCCTCTTCCGTCCAATTTGACACCATTTCTAATTTATCTTTAATGTCTAAAACTGAAGTATCGGAGGTTATGATTGAATCTTTTATATTTGTAACTTCTATATTTTTATTAGCTAAACTTGGTAACCCATGAATTGAAGACTCCAAAATTGATAAACTTAATACTTCAGATTTTGATAATAGTATATTTAACCACGACTCACTTAGTACTTTTTGTTTTTCTTTACCAAAAATAGGTTCTAAAATTTGAATACGCGTGTCGGATCCAATTAGATTTTTTAATAAATTAAAATATTTACTATCGTCATGAATTCCATAAATTTTAAGACTCCAATTGTTATCTAATTTAGCATATTTAAATGCTTTTATGATAAGATCTATATTTTTGTGTGGATGAATTCTTCCAAAATAAACAAATTGTTTTTTTTTATTAAGAGATCGAAAGTTGTTTTTTTCAAAGGGTATAGGATTGTAAATATTGGTTATTTTGGATATTGGAAAAAATTTTTTAATAGCATTTCTTTCTTGATCTGTAATTGATACAAAATATAAATTTTTAGAAATTAAATATCTAAAAATAAATAAGAATATTTTTTTTATATATAAATTTTAAAAAACCTGCACTTTTTAATGCCTCATCAAGTAACATCCCATGAGGATGAATAGCACAATTTTTATTTTTAAAATTACATAGCAGAATAGATATTATTTGAATTGGTGCCCAAATACCATGAATGTGAACGACTTCAAAATTTGAAATATTTTTTGTTAAATTTCTGACTTTAAAAAAAATACTTATCCAATTTTTTAATTCTATATTATAAATATTTTTATCTTCAAATAAGTCTCTCTCCGCCTTAGAAGTAAGAATGGAATATTGAAGGTTATAAGATTTATATAAATGTTTAGATATAAATAAAATCAATGAAGCTATACTAAAATTTTTTTTTGTGAGCTCGTTTGTGATGTGTAAGATTTTCATTTAAATCAATAATTAAAATTAAATATCACTTTATTTTGTTCTCAATTAATATCTCCATAGAAAAAATTAATAATAAAATATATTTACTTTTCTTTATTAACTCATCTATTAAGTGTATTACGTACTTTATATATTATTTGAATAGCATGATAGATAAGAAAATAAAATATGTTAATAAATTTAATATAAAAGTGGTTTAGGAAAAAATGAAAATACACTAGATTCAAATTTATTTTAAGATCTAAGATTTAAAGCAAAAGATTATGTTTCAATGTGCTTCAAAAGATTGAAAAATTATATCCCAAAAAACCCATCGCATATTTTAGATTTTGAATCTGGACCAATTCAAGATTCCCAATACAAAAAATTTTAGGTCGAGGCAGTGTATAGATTTTTCAAAGTTGTCAAATCAAAATGCAAAATAAAAAATTGATAATAGGGCAAGATTTTTTTATTTGTAACTTTAGGTATTACAAAATTATTCTTAGGAAAAAATAGTTTATTAATTTTTTAAATAAAACAAAATAAAGATAAACAACTATTTGAGAAATTAAAAAAATATATGTGTATCCAAGGTAAAAACCTAGGATTGATGGTACGATAATTAAAGATTGTATAATAAGATTACTTTCTAATAAATTAAATCTTCTCAACATTATATGATGCAGATGATTTCTGTCGGGTGTAAAAGGGTTTTTACCTTTAGAAATTCTAAGTATAAATAATCTAATCAAATCTATTCCTGGTATGATCATAAATAATACTATGTGATCAGCTTTAACAATATCTGCCTGATTATAAAATTTTATAAAAAAATATCCAAATATAAAAGCTAAAAGATAGCAGCCACTATCACCTAAGAATGATTTATATTTATGATTTAAAAATATGAAATTTATAGATCCAATTATGATGAATAAAAAAAGTAAGTTAAAATAATTATTTATCAAAAAAAATAAACATAAGTATATTGAATAACAACCCGCTTGATAATTTATACCATCAAACATATTAAATGCGTTAATAAAAAGTAAAAAAGACAGTGCTGTCCAGAAAATTGAAAAAAATAAAGGTAGATCATAAGTATGATCAATAAATGAGACCTCAATTTGTTCAATAATTAAATAATCTGACAAAAGGATTATAGGAATTAAAATTATAGAAATAAATATGATTCTCTTATTTGCTGAGATTTTGTATTTATCATCTACAAGACCTATCAAAAAAATAATTAAAATTGAAATTAATAAAATAAATAAATCTAGTTCTGACTCAAAAAGAATTGATTTTCCATAATGAAATTGACTCATCAAAATAATAATTATTGCTAAAATTATGTTTAATAAGATGATAATTCCTCCTGTTAAAGGAACTTTTACTTTATGTAATTTTCTTAAATTGTCTGGCTTGTCATATAAATCCAGAGATTTCGCTATCTTATCGTTTAAAAGATAAAGCGAAATGTTAAATATTATAATTAATAAAATTGAAAACATAAAATATTTAATCTTTTATACAGGCAGGTATTTCATTTTTTTTAAGTTGAAATATAAAACCATGATAATTTGCTCCTCTATTAAATGGATTTCTCGCCTCAAATTTTCCTATATTTTTTTGATAGAATATTAATTTACCTACACAATTCTTAAATTCTCTTAATATTGGTTTTTCAGATGAATATCCAAATGTTAATAAATAATTAGGTTTTTTTTTGTAAATTGCGTCTACAATAATCTTGCTATCAACATTTCTAAAATCTACAAAAGGAATAAAATCCATCGAAATGTAGTTTGACTCACCCAGAGATATAGATCTATGCATGGAAAAAACAACGTCATCTTTTTTTAATTTTGTATTAGCCCATTTAAATAGACCGTATCCATTTGCGTTTTGACTCAATACTCTATCTTTTAAATTAGAGGTTAGACTACCTGGGAAAAGAGAATATATACCAAAAAAAATTCCTGAAATAACAAATAAAGCTTGAATTCTGCATAAGAACTCAAACAGTTTAAGTCTGTATGTCACCCCATATCTTGCACAAATTAAAAGTATCCAAAACAGAGGTTCTAAGAAAGATCTTCCCGTAAACTGACCATAAACATAAACCAGAAAAATATATAATAGAGTTATTAAAACACTTATTTGACCTTTATTATTTTTAAAATTCATTAAAAATAGATAAAGAAAAGCTATGCCAATAGAATTTGTGAACTCGCTAAAGTTAGTTGTAAAAAGAATTTCAAGTGGATTACTTGCTCCTCCATATATAAACCTGACAAGATATTGTTGAAATTCTTCGAGACCAATAATATTTAATGGAAGAGGTGAATAGAAATATTGAAAAAAATTACCACCGAAATTATTAAATTTCCAAAGGATTATTGGCAGGTAAAATATTAGAAAACCTAAAGTTGAAATTACAAAGAAATAAAAGAAATTTTTACTTTTAATTGAGTCGTATAAAATTACTAAACCTATTAAAAGTGAACTAAGCAGAAAGTTAAATTTTGCAGTTACAGAGACAATTAATATAAATACAGAAATCAATATTTGCAAATTTTTTTCATGAAATTTTAAAGGCTTGGAATTTTCAAAAAAATATAAAGTAAAAATTACAGCTGAAGAACAAAGGTGAAATAATTGTGGTTTTGCCGTTGATGAGAGAAATATTATTACAGGAGAAGTTAAAATTAAAAGAAGAAAAAAATATTTTTTTTTTTTATCAATTTTTCTAAAAATTCCAAAAATACTTATTAACCCAGAAAATTGAATTAAATTACCAAATTGTTCAGATCCAAAAAATAAACCGATTGCAATTATAATCTCTCCAGAACCAGTCAATAGAGAATGAAAATGAGTTATATCTGCAGGGTAACTACCAGAGGACAATAATTTTTTTGCTACTACAAAATGATATCCAAGCGAATCTCCGTGCGTGTTGGGTGATAAAGATAGAAAAAATAAAGATACTAATACCAATAAAACTAAGTATTTATCTCCATTATTTTTATTGAATTTTATCTTTTGAAATCTTAATTTTTTTTTAAATTTAAATATTATCTTAAAAAAACCAAAAATAAATATTACAACGCTTAAAATTGGAATAAAGTTTATTTTGTTAGAAAATAAAATTATTGGATAAAAAACTAGTAGTATTAAATTAGTTGAAATAAAAATTTTTTGATACTTGATATCGCTTATCTGTGAAATTATTTTATTTATTATTTCTACTTTAAAAATTAAACTTCCGATTTGATAAAGTCCTGCACATAATATTAGTGAACAGATTAAACCTGTAATCTCAAAATTTTCTATTAAGTTGAATTCCAACATTTAAGCAAACTATCTGTACAAAACATAATCACCTATAACTAAAATATCCATTTTAGTTATAAGACAAAATTTTATGGCATTAATCGGAAAACCTGCAGCATGTTTAACTCTTGTAAATCTTTCCTTCTCTGCAGCAACAAGTATAACATCATTTTTAAATATACATGCAGATGCATCACCATGATAAGCATTTAAACCTAATACAATCATTTTAATCTATTAAGACATTTTTATATTTTATTTTTAAAATAATTTTTTGAACAAAATCAGGTAAGATTGCTTTTAAAAAATCTATTAAATATTGATTTAATTTTTTTAAATACAAAATATAAGTTAATAACTTATTATTTTTTTTGCTTATGATCATTAAATTTTCATCAAAAACTTTTTGACGGTTTTTATCTGCTAGTCCACCTGATTTTACGTTTGAAATTATCATATTGATTCTTTTAAATTTTTTTTTTCTCTCAAAACAATTAAAAAAAAATTCAAAATCACTTGAATATTTATAAATTAGCGAAAAATTTTTTTTTTTTAGTAAAATTGATTTAACAAAAACTGATTGATGACAAAAAGGCATTGATAATGTTTTATTATCAAATGCAGTTGATTCAACTAAATATTTGAGTTTCTTTGAATTTACTATGGTGTCACCATAAATAATATCGTGTTCCTTAACATCTTCTGAAAAAAAATTTTCTAGAGTTTTTTTCTTGTGAAAAGTATCACCAGAATTCATAAATATAATCCACTTTCCTTTAGACAATTTAATACCTTTATTCATAGCATGATAAATGCCATTATCTCTTTCAATTAAATAATTGGAAAAACTATTTTTATTTTTTTTTATTTCCTTTATTGTTCCATCCGTACTGCCTCCATCAATAACAATAATTTCAAATTTTTTAAATGTTTGTGAATTTATTGAGTTAATTGTTTTTTTAAAATCTATTAAAGTATTTAATGATACAACTATAACTGATACTTTAATCTTTTTATTCATTAATTATAGTATTCTTTAAAATTTTATAATAATCATCAGCAAATTTAATTCTCAGGGAATTTTTTTCCTCATTTATTTTACTTAATCTATAAAAATTTTTTTTCTTAGAAAACATTAAAAGATACTGTGCAAGTTTTTTAAAGTCATTTATTTTAAAATAATTAGCAAACTTTGGTTTTTGTTCTAAGTGTGTGTCAATTTTTGAAAGTAGAATTCTTTTTTTTAATAATTTTCCTTCCTCTACTGAAGTGCTCCAACCTTCAAATTTAGATGGATTAATAAGTCCATTTGAGTGATACATTATTGATATCACATCCTCATAAATTATTTTATCCAAAAAAATAAAAAAATTTGATAATTTTTTTGATTTTATTTTATTCATTAAAAATAAAAAATGTTTGTTATCTCTATAATCACTTTTTGATCCTGAAAAAATAATTTTAAAATTTATTTTTTCTTTTCTTATATAATTTATGGCATCAATGATTATTTCATGATTTTTGTGAGTCCAAAACTGATTTGGACAAAAGTAATAGTTGAAAGGTAAATTATATTTTTTTTTTATAAATAAAAATTTTTTAATTTTTGAAATTTGAATTAATGGTACAAAATTTAAAACTTCTAAATTGTTTATATCAATATATTTATACAATTTAATTAACTTTTTTTTTGTTGTTTCACTGCTAACTAAAACCTTGGATCCAGAGCTTAAATATTTACCAAATAAATTATCTCTGTATAAAATTTCTTTTTTACTAAAATTTTTTTTTAGAATTTTATGTTGTAAGTCTGGTATCCAGCAAATCGATTTGATAGTTTTGAGTGGTTTATAATGAGAAACTATATTAATTCTATTATTAATTAGAATTTTTTCTAAAAAAATATCATTTTTATAAATTAGTTGTAATCCTTGTCTTAAGAAGAAACTTAAAGAATATTTTTTTAAACATTTTACGTAAATAATATTTTTTTTGGGAATTATATTTTCTAGAAAATTTTTGTTTTGTGATGATGAAAATATTTTATAATTGAAATTTTTATCTTTGATCAAAGCCAAAGCTGTAATCAAGGTTTTAAAATAATTTAATCCTCCGTCCCAATCATTTATATTTGGGAAAATAATACCTAAATTAATTTTTCTTTTTGACATATTTTTTTAAGCCTTCATCAATTTTGATAAATTCTCTTAATCCAATTTTTTTTGAATGACTATTTTCATATGACAAATAAATTGGATTAATTTTTGATATTTTACTATTAAATATAATTTTTTTTTTTATTTTTAAAATTTTCAATAATTTGTTTAAAACCATTCTAACACTTATATTTTCTCCAGATGAAAGGTTTAATATAAGTGGTTTGAATGATAAGTAATTATAAGAAAAAATAATTAATTTAATTGCATCATCCACAAACATCCATGATCTCACTTCGTTGCCATTCCCAGAAAAAATAAATTTTCTTTTTTTAAATTTGCATATAGCATCCCAAATAAGCTGTTTTTTTAAACCAGGACCATAAATGGAAAAAAATCTCAATATAATTGACTTTATTTTGTTTTTTTTTGTAAAACTAATTACACTATTTTCAGCTAAAATTTTATGCTTACCATAATTTGATATAGGTCTTTTAACTCCTGTTTTTATAGAATTCCCGTATACAGATGCACTTGAGATAAAAATTAATGCAGGTTTAAATTTAAAAAATTTGATATACTTAAGTGTTTCTTTAATACTAGTTACATTCTTATAATAGTCTAATTTAGGCTTTTTGATTGATAACGAGACAGTTCCGCTGCCAGCACAGAAAATTATTACATCAAAATTATATTTCAATCTTTTAAGATTTTTAAGATTAATTTTTTGATTTTTTTTTTTGGTTTTGCCAAATCTTAATACTTTATTAGTTTTTTTTAACTTCCTATATAAGTTTTCCCCAATAAATCCATATCCGCCTAGGATTAGTATTTTTTTATTTTTGAGCATTAAATAGTAATTTTAGCTTAATAAAATTTTTAATTGGATACTTAATTGTGTATATATCAAAATTCATAATATATGGTTTCTATATAACTTTCAAATATACACAAAGTATAAAGGCACCATATCACAAAATTAAAAATTCTTATACAAGACATGGCTGAATGCTACTGGTATAATTTTTTTTAAAATAATAACTTTAAGTGCTTTGAGTTGAAAATACATATTGGTTAATTTAAACAATAATGACGATTTCAAAAAGCTAAATAAATTTTTACAAAAAGTTTAATTTAAACTTCAACAAATTTTCTGCTTTCAATTAGATAATTAAAAATTAATTCATCATCAATTTTTTTTTTATCATTACCATCAAAGTATTCTCTAAACATGCTCATTCTAAAACATTCCTTAACAGATCGAGCATAAATTAATTGATTTATGTAATCTTTTCTTACAAAAAAAGCATTGTTACCATTCTTATTTACACAAACTAAGCTATATCCTTTTTCTTCTGAAATTTTTTGTATGGCCTTTAAAGATGCACCATAAATTAACTTTTTAAGTCCATATGATGATCTTATAAAATTAGGATTATATTTTATTGATAGTGATTTTGTGTCTCCTAATTTAGCATTATATTCAATAATTAAAATTATTGGTTTTACTACACTAATTTCTTTCCAAATCCAGAGATCATTTCCATCTATATCAATTGATAATAAACCAATATCACCTGTATAACTATTATTTTTTAAAATTTTGTTTATATTTTCTCTTGAAACAAAATCATGTAAAGCTTTTATATCGTGTCTCCAATAATAATCTTGACATTTTATATGCTCAATATTTTTTTTAGAACTATCTATGATCAAACCTTTCCAGTTATCTTTTTCAAGAAGAAATCTTGTATTAGCCTCTTCATAATTTTCTACTCCAAACTCTATAAAAGTTTTATTTTCTATATTTAAGTTTGATACTAAATAATCAATGATTCCATCTTCTCCCCACTGAGAAAAAGCTTTGAATTCGTAATCATTAATATTTTTAGATTTAAAATCTGAATTTAATTTGGATTGAATTTGACCTAATAACAAAATTACATTTTCATAATTTGAATCATCTTTTTTTTTTTTTAAATTTAAAAAGTTTAGAATTTTATTAATCATTTTTATCTTTGTTAAATATTAACCATTTTCCAACCGAAATTTCATCTTCCCAGCTTGAATCCAAAAAATAAAAATCAGATGATACTTTGGTGCATCGAGCTGACCACCATTCTATAGAATTATTAAAATAAGATTGATAATTTTTTATCCAACCATGATCTTTTCCATCTCTTGACACCGGTATCATGTGGTATCCTGAATATTTAGTAACTTTTCTACTTGATTTTAAAAAATTTACTATTCCTTCTTCTGTAAAATGTTCGAGTGATCCGATAGAATAATTATAATCAAATTCATTTTCATTATATGGAAGATTGGTTGCATCACATATTTTTAAATATTTATTTTCAATTTCATTTTCATTTGCCTCTGCAATTAATAGTTTCGAAATATCGCAGCCATAAACTTCTTTGAAGTTTAAATTTTTTTTTAAAATTTTCATAACAATTCCTGTGCCACAAGCAATATCCAATATTTTAAATTTTGATTTATTCAACAGTAAATGTTGGATTTCTATCCAAGCATTTCTCTCTCCCCAGGTATTTAATAGTTTTGCCATTTCTGGATCTGAATACAAATCTAAATCTTGCTTAATTGGTTTCTCAGTAAATTGGGTCTTGGGTTTAATTTTTTTTTTTGTAAATCTTAAAAAATCAATAATTATTGGAGGTAAAAAATAATGGATTTTTTTCATACTAATTAAAACTCATTTTTTAAATAAATCGTAAATAAATATAATTATTTACCATTTATACATTAATATATATCTTGTATTATTGTTAGCAATTAAACAAACTTTTATTTTAAATGTACTATAAAATATTTTGAAAATTTAATTACAAATTAATAGTGCAATAAACCTGTCAATAAAATAAAATATAACTAAAGGATTTTTAGATGAAAGCAAGTACGGTATGTTTAATACCTGCAAGAAAAGGCTCAAAAAGGATTAAAAATAAAAATATATTAAAATTTGATGGAAAGCCAATGATTGCTCACAGTATTCAATTGGCAAAAAAATCAAAAGTATTTGACGAAATTTTTGTTAGTACAAATTGTAAAAAAATTGCAAAAATTGCAGAAAAGTATGGTGCAAAGGTTCCATTTATTAGGCCTCAAATAATTTCTAACGGTAATGCTACAGATATAGATGTTTTAGAACATTTTGTAAATTTTTTTAAAAGGAAAAAAATTTCAATTAATTATATTTGTTATATTTATCCTGCTAATCCTCTGTTAAAAATAACAACTATTAAGGGTTCTTTTAAAAAATTAATTAAAAAAAATGCTCAAAAAGTTCTTACTATTGCAAAGTATGAATATCCAATTCAAAGGGCCTTGAGTATGGGGAAAAAAAATGAAATTAAATTTAGAGAGCCAAAATATAAAAATCAAACTTCGCAAAAATTAGTAAATTATTATCAAGATGCTACACAACTATATTGGTATAATTTAAAAAAAATTAAAAACTTTAAAAATTATGAAAGATTTGTGACATATGGATTAGAATTGAAAAATACTGAATTTGTAGATTTAAATAATAAAGACGATTTTAAAAAATTAAAATTATTCTATAAAAATATCTCAAAATAATTATTTATTTCATATATAATATATTATAAGAAATTTTAAGCCCATATAAACATAATAAATTATAATACATTTATTGAGTTTAAGAAATTTATTTATGACTAAATTATATTTTATAGTTGATTTCTCAAATGATAAATTTTTTCAAGGTTACAAATCTTTGATAGAAGATTTTTTAAAAGAACTTGGTATAATAAATTTATTAGATGTTAGCAAAATTTTAAAAAAAAAAAATAATTCAAAAGAAATACTTAGAAAATATAACACTAATATATTCCAACCTGACGATTATTCTGAATTTCAAGATATATTAAGATCTAATAGAGATATGATATATTTTTATGGTATCTCAAATAACTTTGAATATTTTTTTATTAATTATTATTGTGTCAAATATAAAATAAAGACATTCCTTGTAAGTAATCTTGGTTATAATCCATTTAATTATAATTATTTGAATAAAAAAAAAATTTTTGAAAATTTAAACATTTTTATAAATATAAGATTAAAGGTTTATTACTTAAGACTGTTGTCTATATTAGGATTGACACCTAAAATTGATTATTTTTTTGAGGCAAGCGAGTATATATATAAATCTGTATTAAATGGATTAAGTAGAAAAATTGTAAAAAAAATTCCAATGTTAAATTTTTCATATTATAAAAAAGTAATAAAAATAAACAGCAAGCATTTTGATGCAATTTATTATTCTAAGTATAAAATATCAGAAAAATATATAGTTTTTATAGATGGAGTTTTTGATCACAAAGATAGAATAATTAGAGAAGGTAAAATTTCAGAGCAAAATGAAAAAAAATATTATGATAACCTATATAAAGTACTTAATAATTTTAAAATTATTTTCAATAAAGAAATCATAGTGTGCTTACATCCAAAAACGATTTATCTGAAAAGAGAGGAATGTTTAAAGACCTTAAGTGTATAAAATATGAAACTGAGAAATATGTAAGCGAGTCATTCGTGGTCTTTTTTCATGAAAGTAGTTCTATAATTCAAGCTATTGCACAAAAAAAAAGAATTATTTCATTGTATGGAGAAGTGATGGGTAATTATATAAATAAAAGATGTGAATTATATTCTTCAATTTTTAAATTACACAAAATAAGTTTAGATGACGTTAATTTTGACGTAAAGCCTGATATAATAAAGAATCTTAATAATTCAATTAAAAACTACGATGAATATATCAATAAAAATATTATTAACGATCCTAGTAAGTCTGGAGTTATGCAAGTTATTGAATTCCTCAATTTAAAATCTTAAAAATAGAGACCCCTTAAACTTTTATTAAAAATATTTTGAAAGCCCCTCTTGAAAACTATTTATAACATATTTTAGATCTTTTTTAGAAAGAGATGCTGAAAAGAATATAATTCCATTAGAGGGATAAAATATTTTTTTTTTGTAAATAAAATCTCTAAATTTTTTAATTGAATTGTTGTTTTGATTTTCAAGAAAATCTCTTTGATTTCTATCTATAATTTGTTTTTTAGTAAAAACTACTCTTGCCATTGATGAATATGAGAAAACTCTAACATCTAAGTTGTTGTTTTTAGAAAATTTATTTATTCCATCTTTAAAAAAATCTGCATTTTTTTTTATTGAATTAAGAATATATTTATTTTTTCTTAAGTAATTTGTTATATTGTTAGCTATAAACATATTGATGGAATTAGCTGAAAATGTGCCCCCAAAAAATATTCTCGATTTTTTTTTTTTTAAAGCATTATAAGTTTTTTGGGTAATTCCGATTATGCCTAATGGAAATCCACCTCCAAATGATTTTCCGAAAACTGATATATCCGATTTTATATTATTGTTATTTTGAAAAGACGTACCTTTATCTCTTAGTCCAGTTATTATTTCGTCTAAAAAGAATAAAATTTTATTTTTTCGAGAATATTGCTCTAAGAATTTAATAAATTTGATTTTTTCAATTGTGGGTAGAGCACCTTGAACGGGCTCCATCAATATACAGCATATTTTATTTTTATATTTTTTTAAGATTTTTTCTGATTGTAAAATATTTCCATAAGGTATAAATTTTATATTCTTTTTAGAATAATAAGGCAGTCCATCGGAAATTTTAATTGAGTCTAGTGATCTGTTTGTTTTATATAATGTTTCATTTAAAGAACCGTGCCAACTACCACTAACATTTATTATTATCTCGTTACCTGTTAGCGCTCTACAAATTCTTAGTCCCTTCATAACAGCTTCAGAACCTGAGTTACAAAAGATAAATTTTGAAAATTCTGGAAATATTTTTTTTAGAGTTTTGCTAAATTCAAGAGCATATATATTTGGGTTTGCATAATTTGAAATTTTTTTAACATTTAATTGAGACAGACTATTTAAAATTACTTTATTATTATGACCTAAAATCTGACTACCTGCACAATTTGAAAGGTCTATGTATTTTTTTTTATTGATAAAAATATGTGATCCATAGGACTTGGTAATTATTTTTGTACCCTCATAACCTTCATTAAGAATATAGCTTTTTTTCATAAATTTATTTTATTACAGATTGATTATAAAAAAAATAATCAGTTTTACTTATATCAAATAAATCAGATATGTATTAGTCTTCTTTTTGATTTGTCATTTATAAATTCTCTATAAGTATCAATTTTTTTTTTATTTATTTTTGAATTGATACTTCTTATAAATTTTACATAAATATTGAAATCCTGATGATCTTCAGGGCTATTAAAATAAATCTTAAGATCATTAAAAAATGGAAGATCTATTAAATGGTGCATTCCATAGAACTCATAGACTTTTTTTTTATTTATTTTCAAAGATACTTGATCTAGATTGATTAGGTATTTTTTATATTCATAAATACTTTTTGGACTAATTGAAAAATCATAACCAGAATGTGGGTTATTACCAGCATTTATTACAGGGATATTTAACAAGGGATATTCATGTGCAATACTTCCAAAAACTGTAAGAACATAATTAATTTTTAAATCGTTGATTATTGAATTATGGGTTGTATGTTTTTCAAGTAATTTAAAATTTTTGTATTTTTTAATTATTCGATCATAAAAATTATATTCTTTTTTATAAAATGCTGGATGTGGTTTTATATACCAAGTATAATTGATAAATTTTTTTTCTTGACTGACCTTGCCCAAATAATTTAACCAATCATTAAAATCTGTAAATAATGTTCTTCCGTAAACATGGGGTGCATCAGATAAACAATGAGATGCTATTAATATATTTTTATTTTTTTGATTAGTATATCTGATTTTGTTGATCTTCGTATTTTTTTTAAAAACTGGCTCTATATTATTAGACATTTTATATCTAAAATCTTTTTTTCCAGTCAATCTATTATTCAAATTTTTTGCTGATAGTTTTATAAGTTTATACCTTTGTTTAAGTGTTAATTTTTTAAATTGTTTAGGATATTTTTCTTGATCAGACCATCTGATGAATTGTTTTTTATTTAACCTATATGTAATTGCAGGGGTAACTAAATAAGAAGGTATATTATGAATAATTGCTAATCTGTTTATTAATCCCATTAAGTAAACACTGTGACTTGTCACAACAGCTTTTACTTTATTTTTTAACAAATAATTTTCCCACAATAATATAAATTGTTCTACGAGTTTTATATATTGAGTAAATTTTTTACTTTTAATATCTATTGTTGGCAATTTGTATCTAGTAAGATAATCATCATAAATAAGATCGCCAATTTCAATATTTTTATACTTTAAATTTAAAAGATCTTCCTTAGAATTTAAATTATTAAAAATTTTCTTATACTTGTTGCTGTACAAAAACAAATATAAAATTTTATCTGAAAAAGATTTATAAATGTAATAACTGCTAAATGGATTAATAATATTTAATATATGTCTATATCTTGCTCTAAATAAATCTAATGTAATGTTGTAAGAGATTACCTTGGCATTCATTAACTCAGAAAGAGCTTTGCAAAAATATGAAGATGGTATTGAAAAAGATTTAATATCGGATATTTCATTTAATATTATGTTTTCTCTGTTTGGCTCAGATTTAAGTTCTTTTTTATTGAAAGATAAATATTTTATAAAGTAGTACAATTTAGAAATCATGAATATTGATGGTTGTATACCTAACTAAAAGGAAATATAAATAAAATTCAAATTTATTAAATTTTGCATAAATTATTAGAATATTTCTGTTTCTTTAAATAAAAATTTCATATAAAGCGAATGTTTTTTATCTAAATTAAAATTTAATTGTAATATGATCAAGATTAAAATTGGGACAAAACTAATTTCAGAGAACAATCCTACTTATTTTATAGCTGACATTGCTTCAAATCATGATGGGTCTTTAAAAAGAGCAAAAAAATTAATTAAGCTCGCAGCTGATTGTGGCGCTGATGCTGCAAAATTTCAAAACTTCTTTGCTAAAACTCTTGTATCAAATTATGGGTTTGAAAAATTAACAAATGTAAGATCGCACCAAAGTCACTGGAAAGACTCAGTATACAAAATTTACGAAAAAAATGAGCTACCACTTGAATGGACAATTCAATTAAAAGAGGAGTGTAAAAAAAATAATATAGATTATTTTACAGCCCCATATGACGGTAAAATAATAAGTTATTTAAATAAACATTTAAATATTTGGAAAATAGGATCTGGAGATATAACGTGGCATGAAAATATATTAAGAATTGCCAAAACTAAAAAACCTTTAATAATCGCAACCGGCGCCTCAACATTAGAAGATGTTAAAAAAATTTACAAAAAAGTTATTAAAATAAATACTAATCTTTGTATTATGCAATGTAATACAAATTATACTGGTTCACAAACAAATTTCAAATACATTAACTTAAATGTTTTGAAACAATATAAAAAAAAGTTTCCCAAAGCAGTATTAGGATTGTCTGATCATACCGAAGGGCATGAAACAGTCTTGGGAGCCATTGCGCTTGGAGCAAGAGTTATAGAAAAACATTTTACTGATAATAATCAAAGAATTGGTCCAGATCATAAGTTTTCAATGAATCCAAATTCATGGAAACTCATGATTAAATCGTCTCGAAATCTCGAGTCTTCATTAGGAAGTGAAATTAAGAAAGTAGAAGATAATGAGAAAGAAACTGTAATACTACAGAGAAGGGCAATTAGATTTAATAAAGATATTAAAAAAAATGAAATAATCAAAAACGAAGATCTATCTGTTTTAAGACCGTGCCCAGTAGATGCTTTGCCAATTTATGATATAAATAAAATAATTGGAAAAAAATCAAACAAAAACTTTAAAAAAGGGGAATATATTAAAAAGAATTGATGAAAATCGCTTTTTTATTACCTGCACTAAATGAAGAAAATCAAATAAAAAAAATTTTACTTAATCTAAAAAAAAAAGGTGTTACATTAGTAATTGATAACAATTCTAAAGACAATACAGGAAAAATTGCAAAAAAATATTCGGATTACTATCTTCTAAACTCAAAGAATAAGGGCTACGATTATTCAGTTAAAAGAGGATTAAAATTTCTTTTAGATAAAAAATTCAAAATAGCAATTACTTTTGATGCTGATGGTCAACATAACCTATCTGATGCGTTAAAATTAAAAAAAAAAATTCATAATTTTGATTTAATTATCGGAAATAGAAATATTTATAATCGTAACATTGAAGAAAAAATTAGTAAAATTTCGTATAGATATTTTAAAGTAAAGGATCCTCTAACTGGTATGAAATGTTACAATCTTCAAAATTTAGATCATAGAATAAAAGATTTAAAGCTAAATGAGAGAGATTATGGCTTATTTTTTTTAAAATGGATGGGTGAAATAAAATTTAAAAATATAAAGATTATTGCTAATAAGAAGATTAAAAAATCAAGCATGGGTGAAAGAATTGACGTGGAAAAAAGATTTTATAAAGTATTTTGCAAAATTTTAGATAAATTTGAAATTAAATATTAGTTAATTCAAATATAGTATAATAATTTTTAGTATTATGTGATTATGAGAACAAAGAGTATTTACGAGAGATTCAGTAAGAAAAGTGAGGATATATCGAAGATAAAAGTAAGTTTTATCAAAAATAATGAGAAACTGGTAAAAGATAATCAAAAAATTATACGTTTTTTAAAAAAACAACCTTTAAGAAAAAAATGTAAAAATTGTGGTTTTAAGCTAAATAAAAAAATCGATTTTTATTCACATGGAATGGGTTATAAAATTTGTTTTAATTGTACCCATCTTAATAGTAATAACGATGATGGCAAAAGTTTTCATAAAAAAATTTACAATGATAGTAATTTTTCTTATGAACAAAATTATCTAAAAGATTTTAATTTAAGAGTAAATAATATCTATCTACCAAAGGTAGATTTTATAAAAAATTTTTTAAAAGAAGAAGAAATTGATAATATTAGTTTGTTGGATCTTGGATCAGGTTGTGGACATTTTATTAAAGCTTGTGAAATAAGAGATATTTCTGCAAAAGGCTTAGAAAGTAATCTAAAAATGATAAAATTAGGAGAAAAATATATAAAGAATAATAGCGTACTTCACTCTGAGAATTTTGAAGATAGTCTTAAAATAATAAAAAATGGAAATTACACAATTATCAGTTTAATAGCTGTAATTGAGCACTTAAAAGATCCAAACAAAATTTTTAAAGCTTTTAAAATTTCAAAAAATAAATATTTGTTTTTATCAATTCCATTGTTTAGCTTATCAGTTTTTATTGATAAAATTTTTCAAAATATATATCCTCGACATACTGCAGCAACCCATCCTCATATTTATACATACAAGTCCATAAAATATATACTAAAAAAATTTAAATTAAGCATCTGTGCAGAGTGGTGGTTTGGCTCTGATATTATAGATTTGAATAGATCATTGATTGGTTCGATTGATAAAAAAAGTTCAAAAACTTTTTATAATAAACTCAGAGAAACTTTTGCAAATGAAATAAATTCTTTGCAGTCTATCCTCGATAATAAGAAACTTTCAAGTGAAGTACATTTAATTATTAAAAAAAATTAAAAATTCTTTTTGATTAAATTTAATTTTTTATCTTTAAGGCAATACATTTTATTACAAATTTTTAAATTTGATAAATTATGAGAAACAATAATCACTGGTTTATTTTTTGAGATTTTTTTGATTAAGGTTATCATTTTTTTTTCTGATTTATTGTCAAGTGAGGAAGTTGATTCATCAAATATATAAATTTCAGACTGCTTGTAAAGAGATCTAGCTATACCTATTCTTTGAAGCTGCCCGCCAGAAACATTATTTCCACTTTGCCCCAAATTTCTACTTAATTCTTTCACATTTAGAAATTTATTTAAATCGACTAGTTTTAATGAATTTATAGCCCTTTTTTGGTTAATATCATTTTTACGTTTTCCAAAAGCTACATTCTCAATCAGTGTATCATCAGTAAGAAATATTTTTTGAGGTACGTACCCTGCACAAGCTAACCAAGATTCTCTATTCTTGTTGCTTATTTTTATCCCATCAACTTTGATGCAACCTGTTGTGGGTTCCAACAAACCAATTATAACATCAATTAGAGTTGATTTCCCCGATCCAGATTCACCATAAATACCAATTATATCGTTTTTGTTAATTTTCAAATTTATTTTTTTCAGAACAAAATCTGATTTATAATTATATTTAAAACTGACATTATTTAAGACTATATTTTGCTTAAAATTAATTTTATTTTTAAAATTATTTACTCCAATATTTTTAGAAAAAAGATTATTTTTCAATTCTCTTCTCAATATATCAACAGATGGTTCACTAAACTTTAAATTTTGAAATGAAAGAATTACTTTAGATATTGATGGTAAAATTTTAAAAGAAGCTAAAACAAAAAAACTTAGTGTCGAAAATGTTTCAACACCAAAGGAATTAACTGTACTTTTTGAGGTAATTAAAAGTGCCACTAGCAGTACAGCTATAATTTCTAAACCATTTTTTGGTATTTGTGAAAAAACACTAAAAATAATATTTGTTTTTGCCAAACCTTTGGCATTAGTTGCAACTTCACTTAGAAAATATTTTCTTGCATTAAAAATCTTTATATTTTTAATACCGTGCATGGCTTCATTAAGGTTTTTTAATAATTTCTCTGAAAACTTTACTCTTTTTTCACCTTGAACTAAAAGTATTCTTTTAATTATGAAAAAATAAATAGTAGCACACAAAAAAAAAGTAATTAATAAAAATAAAATTATCTTAAAATTTATAAAGGCTAAACTAATTACTAAAATTAATAACAAAGATAACTCAGTTAATAAAATTATAAGTTGAAACAGACATCCAAGAATAAATTGTCCAACTTCTGTTTCTATATTTCTAATTAACTTTGAGGGATTATTATTTAAAAAAAAAATATAATTTTTTGACATATATTTTTTTAATAAAAGTAAATTCAAAAAAACTCTGATTGAATTAATAAATTTAAACTGCAATAAGTTTATAAATAATAAATAAAAAAATTTTGTTATATATAAAGTAACAGATAAAATAACTATGTTGGAAAGCTCATATCTAAATCCAATTTTTTCAAATAATATTTCTAAATATTTGTTATTAATTATTTCTTCGCTTTGTGTCATTAAAGATGTAGTTTGTCTTACAATCTCATATATAGAGAAAAGACATATTACCTCTAAAAATATACCCCCGAGAATTATAATGGCTAAAATTAAAGACTTAATTTTTTGCTCTTTGTTAAGTATATATGAAATATTTTTTAAATTTTTGTACAAGGATTTTTTAATTCAATATAAATTTTAAAATTTTTTTGATCCCATTATCTTTTTCGTTTAAGAGAATCTCAATTAAGTTATCATTAAAGTTAAATGGTGGCCACTTTTCCTTATTAATATTGATTGATGATAATTCAACGCAAACTTCATTCAGGTAATAATTTGCATATTTTAATGCATTTATTTTTCTTTCAAACGAAATTGGTTTTAAATTATTCGGAAAACTATTTAACAAAGTGAAATATTCATTTTTCGATTTTGGGTCTAGTGTTATATTTTTATTACTGCAAAATGCTGAGCCTGCAACGATAACATTGTGTCCCATGGCACTAAGTTCATAACTTATTCTCGAAGAATAAACTATATTTAAATCACAGTAATCAGCTAATAAATAGCTGTTAATTTCAGAGCTACTATCTAATACATAAATATTTCTTTTTAAATTTTTAAACTTTTTTTTTAAAGAATGATAAACTCTTTCCTTAGATATATATCCGCTTTTAATTTCACCTGGATGTACTCTAATTATTAAGTTTAAATCAGGTCTATTAGAAAAGTATTCAACAGTTGAATACACCCAATCCATCATATTTTTAAAGATTGGGTTTGGATAAATTATTTGTGCATCCCATATTAAATTTGTGTAAATACAAACATTTTTTGACTTATCAATTAATTTGAATTTTTTAATAAATTCTAATACAAAATCATTTCTCTTTTTTGAATTAAAACTTAACCAGTCATTACTTTTAAATTTTTTTTTATTTTCAAAATAATCTAAGAGATTTAATTCACTTTTTTTTTCTAAATCTGAATTTATCCAAGGTGTGTTAGTTTCAAAAATGTTTCTTGAAGCCCAATTATTATTTTTTGCAATTTCTAAACTTTTATTTTTATAAGCTTGAACCCATGAAGTATAATCTATTCCTTTCTTTTTAGCTACTTCAGCAATTATTCCTTGGGGTACATATATTGCATGGTGTAAAAAAACTTTATAAATTTTTTTTTGTGATAAAAGATTTTCAATACTTTTTTTTGTAATTAATGAGGATATAATAAAATTTCTTAAAATTTCAGTGCTTGCATGATTTATTTCAACCTCACCAGCACCATAAAATCTTAGCAGGTTAGAGTAAGAGTGGATACCAATTTTTATTCCATCAATTTCAAATTTGGTCATTTCATCAAATGATAGTTTTCTTGCTAAAAGATTATTTTGCTCAATATCTTTTTTTGTTAAATATTCACTTAGGTAATTAATTTTAAACCCAGTCTCAGAAAATACAGAATCGCCGTGACTAAAGCATGATTTACAAATCTTTTTCATTCCTGAGTTCAAATTTTCATCTTCAGATAAATAATTGTGTTGAGCCATCAAACATGCTTTCAAAACTCCATCACACAGAATATATTCTACATCATAACCTTTTAAATAAAGAGCTATTGAGATCAAAGCTTCAATATTTACAGCAAATCTTTGTCCGCCAACATTTGTTGCAATTAAAACAGTTTTATTCTTGTAATTTTTTTTGTGTTCTTGAAAAATTTTTTTTTTTTGATTTTTTAAAATTTTACTCCAGGAAATTTGACTGTCATCTTTCACCCCTAAATATTTTAGAGTTGATTTTAATTTTGAGTATAAATGGTAATAGTTTTTAGAGAAATATTGCATTTTTTGATAATTCCACATGACCTTTACCATACTCCAAAAAAATTACTTTCCTGAAATTATCTATTGCAGTCGAGCCTTTATGTATTCCAAATGTATCAACAAAAAAGAGGCTTCCAGCATTACCGGTATATATTTTTTTTTTGTAATTAGCCTCAATATCCTTTGAATCATATCTATCGGTAACTATATGTCTCTTAAGACACTTTGAGTGACTACCTGGTATAAAAACATGTGCTCCATCTCTTTCGGACTCTACATTTGTTAGGTAAATACCTATCTTAAAAAATTTTTTATAATTAACATCTCTATGATATAATTGAGCTGACTTATTTTTAATTTCATTTTCATTCTCAGAACTTAAATGTTTATTAATTAAATTAGTAGCCACAAATGTACCTGAAAAAGTAATTTTTTTTGTATTTAAATAAGAGTGTGCTATTTCCATAAAAAATGGACTTGTAAAAGTTTTTTTTATATGTGGACTATTTTTGAAGTTTAAATCATTCCTTACAATATACATTTCCTCTTTTTGCAAAAAATCTTTGATTTCATCATAATTAAGAAAATTTTTGTCACTCAAAGACCGATATTTTCCTTGAGGAGAAAAAGCATAAGCATCGTTTAAATTATTCAAAACTTCACTTTGAATTTTTTGAACAATTTCCTCTTTTAAGCTAAATATTTCTGAGCAACCATTGATATCAAGCGAATTAACAACATCGTTAGATTTTAGGTTTGACTTTAAAATATCAGATGAATTTTCTGAATAAGATTTTTTTATTTTAATTGAATTTCTAATTTTTGGGTTGCCAAAAAGAAATCGAATTATAAATAATTGAAAAATATATTTAATTATATTTGATTTTCTATAATCCTTACTTTCTTTAAGCTTCGCTTTTACAGTAACAACTGCATCTCTGAATAATTTATAATATATTTTGATCATTTAATAAAAAAGTCTGATTTTAAAATATATTCTTGGAGATTCCACCGTCAAAGTTAATTGTAACTCCATTTAAATTTTTAATATTTCCAACTATAATAGACTTGATAAATTTTCCAATTTCTTTAGGATCTCCAGCTCTCCTCATCGGAAGGTTTTTCTCAAATTTCTTTAAATCTTTAACTAAATTTTTTAACCTATTGGTTTTTATTGGCCCAGGTGCAATATTAATACAATTAATTCTTTTAGTAGCATACAAATGGCTAACAGTTTTAAATACACTTGAAATTGCTACTCTATATGAATTAGATAACACCAGATCATTTTCTGGATTTTTAATAGTATGAGACGAAATTAAAAAAATATAACCATTATTTTTTATTTTAAGTTTTTGCAGAATAATTACAAATCCTAAAAATAACTGATTGTAATATTTTAACCAATCGGATTTTTCTATTTTAAAAAAATTTTTTTTTGGAGGTCCTCCAGTATTTAATATTAGGTAATCTACAGATTTAATTTTTAACAAATAATTTTCAACTTGCTTAATATTGCTAGTGTCTAATTCTGATCTTTTTGGATTATATATTTTTATATTAATTTTTTTTAATTCCTCATATATTGACTTTCCAATACCTTTTGAACTACCAAGAATAAGTGCAATTTTTTTCATTATTTTCTATACTTACCAATAGATGATTGCATCTCTTTAATATATTTGACGAATTTTTCAACCTCCATAAGTTTAATAGAATGATTTTGATCAGGATGCACAACCTTTTTATCACCTCTTACATAAAAAAAAAGTGCATAAGGATTATAGGAAAGAGACAATAAGAATAAATCATTATAAGAAGAATGATTTCCATAACCAACTCTAATATTTAATTTATCTTTTATAAATCTAATAGACTCTAGATTTATTTTTTTTAGATTATTTGTAAATTTGGTATGAATGAAAACTAATTTTTTTTTTTCTTCTTTGGTTAAATAGCTTAAATGTTTTCTTAAATCGTTTATTTTACTTTTTCCTGTTGAAACAAAAATTGTTTTTGCAGAGGATTTATATATTTTTTTTATCAGTTTTTTTTTAATTAAATCTCTGTTTATAATTTTAAAGAAATCTACTTTCATATTGCTAAAATATTCTACTTTATCTTTGTCTGCTAAAGCTACTCCAAAAAGTTTTTTATTTTTTTTTGCATTACGTAGAATAAATTTGTAGAAATTTTCGTTCAAAAGAAGTTTTTTTTTTCGATTGTAAAAATTTTTCTCTCTTACTTGAAAACTAATACCGTCAATTTTTGTTTTCATTAAAACTTTTAAATATTTGTTTACATAACTTTCATCGCCTAAATGGTTCAAACCAATTTCGGCTATAATCAACGGTTTTTTTTTCATTGCTTTAGTTTTTTCATAATTAATTCAGCCATTTTAAAATCTTCTAGGTGATCTATATCTATTGAATTCCAAAAGCCCATTTCAAAAATTGATATTTTTCCTCCTAATCTGTTATTTTTATTTATCAAAATATTTGGTTTAGTTATATAAATCGCACCATTTTCTTGAAATAATTTTATATCTTGGCTTCTTGGTCTCTTTTTATAATCATAATTATTTGATTTAAAAAATTTATTATTTTTCTTCCAAATGAAAGGGTGTGCCTTAAAACAACTTAACAAACTGTCTGAATTAGTTTTAATAATTTTTTCAATTGATGCATCAATATCATATGTTGTTCTCAATGGGGAGGTTGGTTGTAATGTAACAACATATTTATATTTTTTTTTTATTTGCAAATATGCATCTCTGACAGCTTTATCTGGCATAATTATATTATTTGAAAGTTTTTTAGGTCTTTTAACTATTTTGGAATTAAATCTTTTTGAAATTTTTAAAATAGTTTTGTTTTCAGAGGTGACATAAACATCATCTATTTTCTTTGAATTTAATGCTGCCTTGATAGTCCAGAAAATTAATGGTTTGGAATTAAATAATTTTATATTTTTATTTTTTATTCTTTTTGATCCACCTCTAGCAGGTATAATGGCAACTATTTTATTCTTCACTTAGTTTATTTAATTATTTCCAATATATCATTGTAGATATTTTTTTATTTTCTTCCTTTAAATATTTTTTTTTTCCATCACCAAGAATATTGTGAACTTTTTTACAACCATCTGATAAAGCTATTATTCCAGGTTTTGCAAGAGATGCTGATTGATCTGATCCCCACATCGCTCTGTCTAGAGTTATATGTCTTTCTATAGCAACAACGCCCATAGATGCGGCAATGATTGATGGTAACACCGTACTTTCATGGCCAGAATATCCTACATTTTTATTTCCATATTTTTTTTTTTAATTTTTTAATAAAATTTAAATTTAGACTGTTCTCATTGGCAGGGTAAATTGAAACAGAATGCATAACTATAAATGGGCACTTGTGTTTTTGAAAAATTCTTGTAGCTTTTGAAATTTGCTTCATATCTGATGCACCTGTAGATATAAAAGTTTTTTTTTTTTGTTTTGCTACAGCAGTTAAAAATTTGGTATTTGAGAGCATCGCTGATGCAACTTTATTATATTTTAAATTAAATTTTTTTAAAAATTTCAAACTATTGAGATCCCACGCACTTGCAAACCAATCAATCTTTAGTTTTTTACAGTATTTATCAATTGCTTGATATTCCCTCAATCCAAATTCTATTTTTTTTTTATAAGCTAGATAGGTCAGTGTGCCCCATGGAGTTTCTCTTAGTTTGTTTTTCTGATCTTCTTTAATACAAATGCTCAGATCTCTTTTTTGAAACTTTACTGCATCTAAATTACAATGTTTTGCAAGCAGTATTAATCTTTTAGCATTTTCTAATGACCCATTATGATTAATACCTATTTCACCAATTAAATAAGGAATTTCCATAAATATATTTGCTATTATTAATTTTTGCCCTATATTTCATTTTAAACCTATAACATTTAATTAATGCAAACAAATACTAAATTTTCTGCTCCTACAACAGCAAATGTTGAGCTCACAGAGAAATGTAATGCCAGATGTTTGCATTGTTATAATCCTTGGAGAGAAGAACATATGGGGGTGAATTCTCAAACAATTGATACAATAAAAAAAACTATCAACAAGTTAAAAGAGGCAGGAGTTTTTCATTTGATTTTTACTGGAGGAGAACCTATGTCAAATATGGAGGTTCTTTATGAAGCATTAAAATATGGAAAGAAATTGGGTTTTTCATTTAGTTTAAACTCAAACTTGATGCTTACTACTGATGCTAAAATGAAAAAACTTGCAGAACTAGGACTTGACCATGTACTTACCAGTTTCCCCTCAATTGATTCAAAAAAAAATGATCATATCATGCAGGTAAAAAATTCAATTAAGAAAATTGAAAGAGGAATAGTTAATTGTACTAATAACAATATAAGAGTCAGTGTAAATTGTGTTATAACTAAATCTAATTATAAAAATGTTTATGCAACTGGTAAATTTGTTGCAAAATTAGGTGTCCAAAAACTATTTGTCACAAGAGCAGTTCCACCAGTTTACAGTTATGATACAGAAAAAGAGCCAGTTGTTGATGAGGCCTATAAGTTAACCCATGATGAGGCAAAATCAGCGTTAGATCAAGCATTAGAGGTTAAAAAAGAAACAGGAATACTCCTTGGAAGCTTGGTGAATTTTCCCGTTTGTTTTCTTGGTGATTTAGAAAAATACAAAGATTTTTTTGGTAGAGGGTGTCCATCTCAAAGAGGCGATAGAATAAATATCAACGCAACTGGAGCAATGCATACATGCGTTCATGAGGAAGAGGAATATGGCAACATCCTTAATGATAATTTAAAAGAAGTATATCAGACAAAAATGAGCAAATGGCATGACAAAAAACAAATGATATATAAAGGTTGTGAAGGTTGTGATTATATTCCAACCTGTTATTCAGGATGCCAGATGGTCGCAATTGCATTTAATGGAAAGTTTGGGTCAAAAGATCCATTGTATGTAGGACCTAACGCTGTTTCAAAAAATTTCTTAATTAATGAAAAAATGTTTAAAGAGCTAGAAAAAAAACTTGATGATCCTAATTTACCCTTAAAGATAAATGAAAATCTTAGACATAGACCTGAAAAAGGATTTGATTTAATCAATATTCAATGGGGAAATACGATTTCTGTAAAAAATGAAATATCTAATTTTATTAAGGAAAATAAATATAAAGAGCTTAAAGCTAATGAAATACCTTTTGATAAGCCAACAATTATATTTCTTATTTTAAAAAATATTCTTCAAAATAGAGATATTGATATTGGAAAAGAATTGCAGTCTCAAGGTCTCAGCTTTAACTTTGAAACACTTCCATATTTTAAGTCAGTTAATGCATAAATAAATGTATAATTTTGAGGCTGAAAATAGATTTTTTCAAAATCTGGATCATTTCAGAGCATCTAAAATTTTTTTTCAATTAGATTTATTTAAAGAAACTATAAAAATTAAGGGTGATATTTGTGAATTCGGAGTTTTCAAGGGTAACTCTCTAAACAGGCTAATTATTTTTAGAGATTTTTATTCAAATAAAAAAAAAATTTTTGCATTTGATACATTTAAATTAATTAAACTTAAAAAAAAAAATATTGACTATCAGCAATATAAAGATTTTTTGAAAGTAAGTAAAAATTTTCAGCCCACAGCTGAAAAATTAAGAAAACAATTAAAATCAAAAAATATGTTTTCTAATATAAGTTTGGTAAAAGGGGATGTAACAAAAACTTTAATTAGACAAAATATTAAAAAAATTTCATTTATTTTACTTGATTTAGACTTATACGAACCCACTCAATACGTCTTAAACAGTGTATGGTCTAAGTTGTCTAAGAATGGAATAATACTTTTAGACAACTACAATGTTTTCAAGGGTGAAACAAAAGCAGTTAATGAATTTGTAAAAATGAAGAAAATTTCGATTTTTAAAAAAAAACTTAAAAGAACTTTCTATTATCTAAAAAAATAAAATTATTTGTAGATTTTATTCCAAGCCTCAGCATGATTTTTCCCTAACAAGGTTCCATCAGCGTTACAATTTGAGCAGGGAAGAGAGCATCTTTTTCCCTTCAATAAATTTTTTCTATAATTTGATATCATTTTTCCTGTCCAAATTTCAAAAATACTTTCTTGCATTATATTTCCCATTGAAACTCGTCTGTTCCAATCTTGAGGACATAAAAATATATTTCCATCCCAGTCTATTAGAAATTGGTAAGTTGGATAGAAACAATTTTTATAACTTCCTATCTTTTCTTGTTCTCCAGCTTTTATTGTACCAGCTCTATTTGTTAACTTTACACCAAAATCATTATACTTGTCATACCATCTATCTCTCAAAATAACCATTTCTTCTGGGATGTTTGCATTTCTTATCATTTCCTTAAATTTTTCAATTTGATGTGGTCCATCATACATACTTATTAATACTTTACTTACATCTGACAAAAAAAGATCTTGTAGTCTTTTACTAGAGAGAACATCTCCATTAGTAATAATTTCTACTAGAGACACATTAGACAATTTTTTTACTATATAATTTATATCTTTGTGTAATAATGGTTCACCATAACCACATAGAGAAATTGTCCCTGAGAAGTTTACCTCAAGTAACTGATCGTGAATAGCATCTATCATTTTACTATTCATTTTTTGGAATGTATCTGGAGCTATATTTTCGTCAACTTTTGGACAAAAAATACATTTTCTGTTACATGCATCAATTAAACTTAACTCCACCCAAGTTGGAAGTGGTATTCCTTTGTAAAAATTAACATTGTCTACTACTTCAGAACGTCTTTTCAGATTTTTTTTTATTGTCTCTTTGGGATTCATTTAATGCAAATATTAATCAATCATATTGTTTATTATATAGACACCTTGTTATACTTATAAGTAAATAAGAGCTAAGTCCAACTTAATCCTATAAATGAAATTAAGAAGCTTATAATTTTTGTAGTTGTTAGGGATATAAAGAAATTATTTTTATTATTTAAATTTATTTATAATAATTAAAATAATATAAAAAATTAAAATAATTTTTTTAAGAAATTTGAAATATTTATTTAAATAGAAATTTTTTTCAGTGCATAAATCAAGCCAATTGAGCTATTAGTACTGGTCAGCTACATGCGTTACCGCACTTCCACAC
>MDTB01057417.1_pt1 | contig 28156 bp, 32 predicted proteins | sample 811161 | NCBI WGS metagenome assembly MDTB01 (sample SAMN05326650, study PRJNA326480) | marine metagenome | isolation source: seawater | place: Mediterranean Sea | collected 2009
ATATCTTTATGGGTCCGTCCAGCACGACACAAATTGCGATTGCGAATTATTTTATGACCAATGACTCGTCATTGTCGAATGAAGCAGCGGTGGCGCGGGGCAAGTCGTATGAGATAGCTATAATGGCTGTTTTAGTGGGCGGCGCGGCTGTGACGGCACGCGTGATACAAAACGCAACAAGTGTAGTGAATCGGCTTGGATACGCCCCTATAGCCGCTACTGTTATGGCTTTATTATTCTCTATATATTTAGCATTAAGAACACGGCCCGTGCCAGGACTGCCATATCTTCTGGCTCCGCGTGAACAACAAGAGGAAGAAGAAGAACCAGCGGGAAAGACCGGAGGAGAAATGGATTACTATGATTTAAAACACAATAGAAGGGATGAAACACGGAGGGAGTTTATGATGCGGGCAGGGATGATAGAGGAAGTGGACGAGGCAGTAGCAGGGCTTCCAGTGTATAGAGCGAATTTTAATGATGATGGCTATCTTATTGGTCACGACTTTGAAGGCGACGTCAAAAAAGACCAACCGAACACGAAAGGATTGAGCAGTAATAGTGGTAACATAGATAGCAGATTGAAACTCATTCCTAAACTTAGAGGACCCCAACACTTCCGGAAGGATGGAAAAATAATCGAATACGCGCAAATGGGCAACATCATTGCGGTGGGGAGAGATGGAAACCTATTGGAAAAAGATGAGACTGCGTTTCGATGTATACGTTGTATGGCTCTCAAGGCAGATGGTCGTCGGTGTAATACCATCATTGCTTACAGTGATGCTATGAAAGACCCTGGTATATTCTGTGGTACACATAACAAAAACCCTAATCAACAAAGAGTAAGAGACCTGTGGGCAGTTGATACCGGGTGTGTAAATATACCACCACTACCACAACAGAAGACAGGACCAGCATCCATGAAGCAGGTCGTATCCGACACGAATAAGTTAAGATTTTAATAGTATATTTAGTTTATTATACAAATTATGATGACTACTCTACTGGGAAAACGAAGATTCGACGATACGGAGGAGAGAATAGCCGCCGCTGTGGGTGGGGTAAGTTTAAATTTAAAAAAGACTCGCAATGATATAGCACCTAACCCGTGTGTTGTAAAGGAGATAGGGTACCAAGCCATGTACGCTCGCAACTTACGCCTGATGTCTGAACTTGGAGCAGCCAACAGAATGATTATTGATTTGGAAGACCAATTAAGAAGACTTAAACGCGAATACGACGAATTAAGCGGCAGGCATATTATGATGATACGAGAAACACAAGGCAACCCCAACGATGAAATGATGGTCGAGCCTTCGCAACAGACTGGGCCGCATCAACTATGCCCGGGGCATGCACGAATGTACGACAACAAATGAGTCTATAAAAAGATATTTTTTTACCTGTAATGTCTATTATACTTTTCTTATTATTGTGTATTGTAAACACCGAAGCCTTCTATTTAGCTAGAGGCTCAGGACATAACACCAAGTTTGCGGAGATTATCACCGACCCTATTTCTGGCCCTTATCATATCTATCTTCTAGACGACCACATGGAACATATATGCTCGATAGGAGCTCGTAACTCTGAAATATTATTCACAGATGAGGTATGTACAGACGTAACCATACGGTTAGGGTCGCATTGGGTATATCGTATAGACCATCATAAACATCCCTATGGAACCATTACAGTAAAGATATTAATGTCTGATGGTACTAGCGCGTCGGAAGAGATACCAGGAATTTGTCCAGGTACAGATATTACAAATAAATGTTTAGAATGGAGACATGTGGGAGGAAACTTGACGCATAGCAGGCGTAGACAAAGAGAGACAGTATTGCCACAAGTGGCGATGGTTATATTTGTATTTGCAGTATTAGCTTTAATAGTATTTCGTTAATTTATAATCTAGATGGGACCGCTTCACAGTTAGTAGCCCATGTATTTTGAGCACCAGAACAACAACTGGATGTCAAATCTAAAGTAGCACTTTGTCTTAACAAATCGCAGATAGCGGTTGTAGACACATCCGTTACCAAATATTCTCTAAATTCTTCTCTCAAATCTCCACGCCATTTCACGCATCTATGTTCGCATGTATCGGCGGAATCTTTGTATCCTGTTACATATCCATACATATTCGGACAAGCTAGAGAAGTTCCTCCACATTTACCAGCGCAATCTACCAAAGCAGCCGTTGGGCACTGTTCTCCTGACTTTAATTTAGTACAAGTCGTGTCCAATAAACCATCCGATGTGGTCGCTGTCAACTTATCTCCAGCAGCGCAATGGTCCGCTACCGTATTTGTAATACAATAGTAAGGAGCAATAGGGCCGTTATTATCAGCACTTGGTTGGCTTGGAGCTACACCTGCTTTCGTAGTAGCAGTCGATGTATCGTAATTATTTTGACCAGATTTGGTAACTGAATAACCCAGTGTACCTGTCTCTGTTGTTCCTATCTCTGTACCAAGACAATCTCCTGCGCCGGCAGCACCAGCTCCAACGCCTCCTTCCGCAGCTACACCACGCGCAGAGTATAAGTCACCCTCATCGCCTTCTGCGTTCTGGTAATCTATCCATTGCCCACTTGAGCATTTACAATCGTTACAACGTGTAGCAACACCAGGCTGTGTGGCGGATACGATATTGGTGTTACAATATTGCATGTCGATGTATTGACCCGCAACACAGTCACAAGAACCACAACCGCCCGATGGCATGTTAACCGACAACACCGTAGCTGGTGAGGTTGCTGTACTACTACGAGCGCCGTTGGTTGAACCGTCACACTTACCTGAGCTAGAATCTACATACTTAGCAGTTCCCTGTATAGCAGTAGTACACAAATCAGTACAGTCTACACATGCTGAAGCATGACCATTTCCACTATTGAGACTGGCAGAGTATTGATATTTACCATCGCACGACACATCTACCGCTGTACCTGCTGTTCTAGCAGTGGTAAAGGCAGTGTCTGTAAGACTTCCTGTAGATGTCTCTGGCTTATCAGCAGTATTGGAACCGAAATCGTATGGGGAATCGCGTGTTTCGATATAATTACCAGCAGCACAACTACAATCCTTGCACCCATCAACAATTTGTGAACCGTCCGCATTCGATACCGAAGTAGGATTGGTACCATCACATACATCTGTATTGACATATTGACCCAAGCTACACTTGGTCTGGCACTGTTTACAGTAAGTATCAGCCGCTGTTACAGTGGTATCGTCGTAAGTATCTGTACCTTCACATAGAGATTGGTCAATATACCAACCCACACCAGCATTTGACTTGGTACCGCACGCACATGCTGTACAACCCGATGATGGAGTATTGTCCGGAGCATTGTTAATCTTGAAACCATTACATACTCCAGTGTTGATGTAGGAATACTTATCAATAATAGCAGTCCTATCAGTCCGTGTCAAGTCATTGGCTACTAAGGTAAACACTAACTCTGCCGCACCTCCTTTCGATACCAAATTGGTAGTCGTCAATGTAGCGCCGATGTAATGAACAGTTGTGCCTGCCGTTGTCACAGTAACAGCAGATAAATCCGTAGAGTCTGCGTTGTAAGTGATTGAAAGTGCTACATTGTTATCTTCTGAGACCATTACACCTGTCGCAACGAGGGCATCAGTCGTGGACGTCTTGGTACCAGATGTGTAAGAGGCTGTTAAGGCTCCAGCGGTAGTCACCAATGTACCACCTCTTTCGCAATTACAAGCGTTACAAACGCTAGTTCTGTGCGTGTTAACAGCTGCTTTACGGTTAGCATCGGAGTCACCAATCTTGGAATCAAAACCAGTTGACCCGTCGCATTTTCCTGAAGCTGTACTGATGTATGAACCCGCAACACAACTACAATCTCTACATACACGTCCATCGTCATCGTTTGGAACGGATAAATCAGTAAAGGCTGTAGCGGTGCTTGTTCCCTTTTGGAAACCAGGGTTACAACTGGACGTACAAGAACCTACTGTGGCTTGTGAACCTGTAGAGTCTGAAGGATGATTACCATCGCATATCGCCAAATCAAAGTATTGACCAGCAGCACAGGAACAGTCTACACAAGCATTAGTTGGCTGAGAACCAGAGGACACAGCATGAACTGTATCACCATCACATATACCCGAACTAGCGTCAATATATTGACCAGCAGAGCATGCACATGGTGTACAACAGGCCGTAGCTGCTGTGGCTAAATCGGCGTAACCGGTCTTACCATCGCATTTACCTGCCGCACTATTGATAAAGTATCCATCACCGGCGGAATCATACGTGTGTAACTTTTTGGAAGCACTCGTACAGTCCCATTCTCCAGTACCAGCTGGATTGGCAGTATCCGCAAAGGAACATGCTTGAGAAGCAGGTCCTCCTACGGTTTGTGATGTGTCAGCATAATAATCTAACCATCCTTTACCATTGGTTTGAGATGCTGACTCGCTAGAAGCGTCCAAACGTGTACCAGTTCCTCCAGCAGCTTGAGGCTTACCAGATGGGCACAAACTAGAGGTAAAGTAAGAACCTGCTACTGGTGAAGCACCACCACGTACATCCCCTAGGATAGTCGTAGTTTCTAAATTAGCATAACAAGCACATTCTTTACACCAACCATCGTTGTTGGCAAATGTTGCTACGTTGATACCATCCTGAGCCAATGGAGCCCATATCTGCCCAGCAACTGGAGTATTGTGTTGGTTATTACCAGAACCTGCTCCATCTGCTGCCGTTGGGTTGACTCCTCCGTGTGGAGCAGTAGCTGTACCCGTCTGTATGTCACCAGCCTCCAACGTAATCTTAATATCGTTGGTTGGTTCGTTGGCAGTTGTCCATGTACTTTGTGTAGTACAAGCAGCCTCTGTCGTATAGTCTGTTACCGTACAATGAGCTGCTGTCCAAGTACCTTGTGTGGTACAAGCAGTCTGTGTGGTGTAGGTATTAACCGAACAACAGTTTTCTGAACATGCTGTCCATGTACCAGCTGCTGCGGTACAAATAGCCGCACTTGCTTCACGACCTCCAGTCAATTCAGCTGCTCCTCCTTGGTCGGAGACGTAACATTTACCCGAACCACCATTCCAATAGGGCGTTGCTGCTTCACATCCTGCTTGTGTGTTGTAGTTGCTATCGGAACAAGTTCCTAGAGTCCACGTGGCAGCAGCTGCGGTACAAACGGCCTGATTGGTTTCTCGTCCACCACTCTGGTCACAAGCAGCGGCATTCCAGGTGGAAGCAGCAGCGTTACATTTAGCCTGGTTGGTTTCTCGACCACCAGAGGCTTGGCAATTGCTCACTGTTATCTTACCTACCATACCACTATGTCCGGATACTGTACATACATAGTAGTATGTTCCAGTAGCGGTGAACGTAACGGTAGCATCACTACCCTGCGATGCATCTGTCCAGCCTGATACGGAACTTGTTGGTACTGTACCAGTTCTACTACCGTCCGCACATTCGTCTGTACCACCTGAAGTACAGTCAGCGGCTGAAACGACTCGCAATGGGTGACTAGCAGATGACCGTTGGAATGTATACTCTACGTTATCACATAGGGTGATGTCTGGGTCGTTGGTAACGCCACTATCATCTCTGTTATTACCAGAATAAGTAAAATGAGATGTGTCAGAGTTACCAAAGGATAGTGTTTGGTCTGCTGTTGCTGGAACATTTTCACAGGTGCTGGTACCAAACACTGTTTTGGAGATGGTCAAAATATCTCTTTCTACATAGCTGGCACCTACAGAAGTTGCTGTGATTCCTGTAACAGAGCCGGAAGCTACAGTTACACTAAATACCGCACCAGATGCGTAGGTGTTGTCATCGCTAGAAGCAAGACCTGTGTAGGTTCCATCGGACACGCCAGAGCCTGGTTGTTGTGTGATGGACGATAGCAATTCACCAGAGGCAGACTTTAACTGGCCACGCACGTGTGTTATCCAAGCACCATCACACTGTCCTATTTCGGTGGATACATAGTACCCTTCGAACGTAGAAGCAGTACCAGCTGCTCTGTCTTTATCTCCACACGAGCAAGGATAACAGTGAGCATCTACCCATGCTTGGTAGTCTCCATCGTCGTCGTATGCTACACCAGCGTAGTTGTTACCTTGGTTGCTAAATGACGAACATACAGCTGGGTCAATATAATAACCTCTGGTAGAACATTGACAGGTTCTACAGTGGCCTCCCGTTTCAGTAGCTCCAGCAGCGTTTTGAGCTCCTGCTACGTCTTCGTGTTTCTCTACTAACCAAGTATTGTATGTCTTGGTACCTGGACAGTCTATTTTATCAAAGACCATACCAGGAGCATCGCACGTGCATGGTAAGCAGAATTCTGTACCACAATTGGAATGCGTTGCATCTGTTGAACACTCTGTGGGCCAAGCACTGGCTCCCACAGATGTACATTTGGCATCTACAGCTGCGTAACCAGTTTGGCATTGACAGGCTTGACAGTCGTTCGCTTGGCTGTACGTTGTGGTACCAGTACCGTCACACAAGTTGGTGAATCCCACGGGACAGCTACAAGCCGAACATTGACCGTAGGTTCCCTGTACACTATCTTTATAGAACTCTGCTGGACAGTTGGAGTTGACTTCTTCTGTCGCTAATACTGTACCAGAAGAAGTTTGGAAAGAAGCTTCCATATGCCAAAAATAACGCGTGGTTTCGGCCCCATCGTTTCCATTGGCCAATTGATTAACTAATTTAATTTCTATTGTGTACAGCGTTACGGACGAATCACAATACGCTATATCAATCCAGTTTGCCTCTGGCCAAGCTGCTGTAGCCCTATTAGCGGTTTGTTGCGTTCCTCCGGTGTTACCCCAGTTAAGCCAGGCGCTAGTTCCTGCTCTTGGAATATTGATAGTCCCACCGGCGTTAACCGAAGCAGAGGTTACAGGGTCTACACAACCAGTCATACCAGTTGGAACCGTAGTAGTGTACGTTCCATCAGAACCGGTAAGTTTACTAAAATACATAATATCAACAAGAGTATCGGTTGACAACTCTTTTTGAATGACAACCTTATCAATACCAGTAAGGTCTGATATCAAATGTATGTTGTTGTAGTTGTGACGCGCACCAGCATTCAAATTTCCTAGAGACACTTGAGCGGATACAACGCCTAAGCTGATAGCGAGAATGAGTAGGCTTTTCCACATTATTATAAGCATATACAAACCTTATATAATGTCGTTTGTTGAAACAGCTGATTTCATATTTTTGATACAGGCGTTGAGGTCGATTTTAAAAATACGAGATTCGTATACCATACACGACAATATAAATCGAAATAAACTTTGGTCAGGTGAGAGGTGTGCACACACGACTTTTTTTCAATTTACCCATTTATGTCTCCTTGAAATGTCGTGGTTCGTATATCAACCAGAACTTTTCGAACAGGGTTAAACGGGTAAATGAGACGAAACACCTCCGTGCAAAAAAAAAAATTTTCAAATTGTTGTCTTTAAAAATAATACGAGATTCATATATCATACAGGTTAAATATTTTAAGTTAAACGCTTTTAATTTCCGGTGGACGATGGCCATACAGGTTTTTGAAAAGCTGCCTTTGGTTCACGCAATGGCGGCTCATCCCCTTCCAAGTGTACATAATCGTGGTCTATTTCACCCCATGCAACGTCTCGTTCTTCTGCTTCGGCATGTTCATGCGGTTGAGGATGGTCACCGGTCCATAGCTGGTCCTCGACATCAAACCGTTGCTTCATACGCTCTAGAGAAACATCTGTGAACGTTCTACCATCTCCATAGGTTGCTTTGTATTCTCTGTACTGTAGGGAATGTACTCTAAACTTTGGAAATATTCTTTTCCATTTGGGAGGTTCTTGTTTGATAGGTTTATAATAATCATACTTTCTAGGGGAATCGAAAGACGAATAAACGTATGGAACGCTTCGAGAACGGGTTATATTAGGTATTTTTCTGTCGTGCATACAACGTTGGATAGTAAAACGAAACATTTATATTGGTTTACTAAAATATTTATACTCTCATCGACCACCTGCTCCGGCAAGGGCAAGTCCACCGCCGATTAGTCCGGCACAGCATAGGCGCTGACAAAATGCTTGTTGCATTAGTTTAGAATCTGCTTGGTATTGGGCATTTATCATTCCAATTCTGGCATTGTCGTCCAAATCTTCTCTGAATGTTCCATCAAACTTACCACTACCTGTCACGGGAACAACGGGTACAGGGGGCTGAAGATAGACCTTAGGTGTTAATAGGGCAGTCTCTACTAAATGTAAATTTCTAGTTTTTCTAGGCATATTATACTTAATGTAATAGTTTATATAATGTCTTTAATCTTACACACCGGAACACGCATCGCCACAGCCTGAGCAACAATTCTCTGGAGCACAGTCACAATTAGCAGTGTCAAGGTCACATGTATTCCATATACATTTACATAATATAATGTCTCTTAGGGTCAGATTGTTACAACAATTGGTAAAACAGTTATCTTTTTCTGCTTGCTCTTTCTTTTCCCTCGCAGTCCTTTGTTTCGCAGTCTCGTTTAGGACTACATATTCTCTCTTATCATCGGCACTGGATATGAAGTTGTGTCTATCCATATCATGTCGGAGAAAAGGTTCAGTTTCAAATTCTCTAGCTTGTCTAGACATAATATAGTTAATAGAAATTATTATATACTGTTAAGATATTAAACACTCACAACACGATTCATTTTTCCTATCTTCTTCACGTAGTTCAATAAGAGCTTGTAAGCGAGTATTCATATACACTTTAAAGTTTGGGTCAAACATTGGTGGAAGAACGTCAAAAGATTCCAAGGTTGTTACAGGCGTATTTAACCCTTTCGAAGTAGTCATCATCTGGGAATCCGAATTGGACCGCCGCCTGGTCATCTGGGTTCGAGTCGGTTTTATGTGGGATGATTCCCCAACAGACAACGTTTTCTTCTCCCGACGTAAGCGAAGTTCCGACTTTGAATACACATTTATTGTCCCAGGCAAGCCGGAGGAGTCGTAATGTTTCAATCCCCTCCGAATTAAACGGTAAGAAGGCGAACCGTCTGGTTCCTTTGTAGGGGGCTCCTGGGTTGGGCATGTGTTGGTCTTGTGTTCCGTCGTTGATGTTGTACTTGATAACAAGGGTTGGACACGTGTATCCCGCGAGGCGGTGGTTCCACGACTCGACAGCCATGTAGTCACCCGCTTCCAACGGCTGGGTCCCTTGGTAGATGCCGACCGATTTTTGACAGCACGGGCATTTACGCGCGCGAGCAAGCCACGGTTGTAAGCAGTGTCTATGGAATCCGTGTGTTCCCGCATCGCAATGGCAAGTTGTCACTGCTTCTCCATCGTTTATAGTCTCTAAACATATTGAACATTGCATGGAACCTGGTACATTTACAATCCAATGCTTTGCACATCCACTACTACCTACTAGCGTAGTGTGTTGGGCTGGTATAGGGGCGGCTATTTGCATAGTGAAATCTTGTAATAATCTAGAACTTAATATATAGATGAATGTGATTGATGACTCCGAATATGTGGAGAGTATGTGGAGAGTATTTAAATAAGTCAGAATGTCGTAAATGGGAGAAAGAAAAGAACTTAAAGATTTATTTGAAGAAAAAGGCCCAGACACTTTATTCGACATGATATTAAATTTAAGGTCGGACAATCGTGTAAAAACAGGTTTGCTAAAGGCTGCTCAGGACGATAGAGTCCTTCTGGCCGCCAAAGTCGATGAACTTAAGAATGTGTCGAGAGAAGCCGCTGAAAAAACCAAAGAGTTCAAAGCGTTACAATTAGCAAACAATGAGCTTGGTAACATGATAAAGGCGAAAGAAGAAAAAATCCTAGAGTTGGAAGACATCAACACACAGATGGGGCAGGCTATACAGCTAATAAAGTCAGATTTGGAAGCGGCTCAAATAAAGCTCAAAGATGAGAAGAGAGACAAGGAGATTATCAAGGATTCTCTAACTGACTATCGTACGGATATGAAGGCGAAACTTGAGGAATGCGGTAAAGAAAAAGAGTCTATTAACAAATCGATGGAGCAAGCCATCGATAAGCTTCGTAACGACTTACATGCCGCCAAAGAAAAAGGACAAAATACAGAGGTAGACGTTGATAGACTGGGAGGTCAAATTTCGAGATTACAATTGCAATTAAGAGCCTTGAAGGCAGTAGAAGCTAAGCAAAAAGTACAGTTGCAAGAATGGCATACAAAGCACGAAAATGACCAAGAAAGTCTCAGGCTGGTCAAGGAACATTTAACCAACGAAGTAAATTCTTGCAAAGCTACGAATAAATTACTGAGGGAAGAGTTAGAAAAAAACCAGGCATCGTTGAAAAAAGCTCTTAATCTTGCATCTGGCTCAAACCGTCCATCAAGCCCGGTTGCTAGAGCAAAAGCAGAAGATAAGAGACCAGGCGACGATAAGAAGCCTAAATGTACATTCGTAAGGATAGGTAATAAGAAAGATGAGTTCGGTAACGAGATAGGGGATTATAAGAAAGATTGTAGCGGCGGTGTAAGGAGTAAGAGTCCGTTGAACCCTAATCAATTGGCACGTAAAATAAAGTATAGATTTTAAAATTTAATTGTTGTAAACTCAGAACCAGAACCAGTTTCTAGTGATACAGATTTTTCTGTATCGACTGCTGATGAATTAACAGCGCCAAGACCGCTATATACTGGAACTTCATCGTCTTTCGGTTTGTTCTTGTCGTCGTCCTTCTTGTGGTACATCCTATCACTCTCACCACTATGAGCAAGTGCCAATAGTAAAAACCATAATATAACATTTGCTCTTGCTGAATTTTCAACGTCATCGTCTAATAGATTTGGACAAGCCACACGTATCTTGAAAGCATGACCGTATGTGATGCATACTAACAAGAAGGCTACAGCAGTAACGCCTATCCAGCCTATTTTCACTAAGAATTTCAGATAACCGTCAAGTTCCTTGAAACGAATATAGAAGAACAGTGAACAAAGAACTAAACTTAGAAAGTTGGTCCATCCTGCCCAGTTTGCGTTTTCACGCTCTGCCGTCGTAGTATCGAGCGGGCAATGGTCTTGTAGTGGTGTATTAATTCGTAACAATTGAATAAACAATGTTATGACTTGTAGTAAACCTACTGTTCCGTATAGGAATTTCTTGTATTTATTAGGGACGCCGTTAAAGTCTGATAAGTAACCCATATTAGTCTGACCCACGACACCTATATACTGGGTTACCACCGATTCTCAACTATTTATACCATCCGGATACTCTAAGAATATTCGTGTATTAGAGTGACTTCATATGAAGCATATAACATCAAGACACAATCCTCCCAGAATGGCTCAACGTTGGAAACTCGTGCCTACCTTAAGGCATAAACAATGCCCTAATACTATGTGCGGCGTATACATTGGTAATGGATGTCGTAAGTGTCCTAAATGTAAGACTGAACAACCAGTCACTACTAAACGTAAGCGTAGTGGCTCCCCTGTCAAAGCTCGTAAGAAGAAGACACCACAGGCCGACGGTAACCCAAACGCTATCTACAGAACAAGAGATAAAGTAAAGGTGTTCTGGGAACGTTACAAGCGTTGGACATGGGGTACTATTGGTGCCGTGTATTCCGACAGCAATGGGCGCTCTTACGCTGTAAAGTTAATTGGTCTCAGAACCACACAGCTTGGACAAGTATGGGGAGACTGGTGTCTTCAATATGTCAAAAGCACACACCTTAAGAAACGACTAACGGACGATAGCAAATCATATACTCAGACACGTGCCGATGTCCTCTATAAGGATTTAATCCAAGTAAAGAGTGAACTTGGTCCGGTAATGCTCAAGCATAAGGAGGAAGCGGCGGTGCCTTATCCATCTTGTGCATGTTTACCATGTATGAAGAAGTATTATGATGCTATATACACTGGGCCGAAGGTAATGGCACCTAGTTTGAAGAATCTTAAGAAAGGTATGATTATCAAAACAAGCGCTTATAATAGTTACGACACTATAGTGGAGGTGGTATCTTTAGACCTGTGTAGAAACCCTGATTATTCAGCGGTTATGGTTCGAAATGTTGACCCAGAAAGCCGCAACTTTAACTCAACCACGCGCATGGAAAAGCACCACAAATGGTATCATTATACGATTCATTTCGAAGACAATGGTAGGCATCAATATTTCCACGATACTACGGCGCATTTTCAAGAGAGACTTTATGACATGTGTGAAAAAGCAGACAAAATATCCGAAGCTGGAGACTTGAGCAATCCTGCCAAGTTAGGAGTGAAGGATGCGTTTGATTACGACATGAACAACTTTACGTATCGAATTGAGTTGGAGGTGTACACGGTTATAGATGACAACAACACCAAGAAATTTCGTTACTGGACAGCTTCCCAGACGAATTCAAAAACGAAGGTGAAGCGTCAGCTTTATATTGGTTCATTGAAGAAACCACAACAGAAGCAGTTGGTAGATTACCAGGCCAAGATAGAGAGTGTCATAGGTAAAGTACACGATTGGGAATGGTTAAACGCTGAAGAAGCCGGAAAAGATAGTCTCTGTTCTGGTGTGAAACATCCTACTCGTTTGAGGTTTTTGGGTATGACAAAATTCAATAAAGATTTTGTTGATTTGGATGCTCGTCAGTCTTTCTACAGCGACTTTAATGTTACAGTGAGAAAAGATAGATTGTATCACGGTACATTCATGCGTAATTTGTTCCCTATTCTTCACCCGCTTGGTGGCTTCGCCATGGCGTCTGAATCGAATGGCAAATGTTATGGCCAAGGTATATATTTTGCCGAAACACCAAATTGGGTTCATGACAATGGTTACTGCCCTGCTGGTGTAGATAACATCAGGTGTGTTCTCATATGCGACGTGTTGCTTGGAAAACGCATAATAAACTCGACAGATACCTGGCATAAGAATGCTTCTGTTCGTGGTAATACCTCAGAAGAAGGTAGCAGTGGTGATACGAGTTCGGTAGTTTTTAAACCTGAGAATTTCGAGTTGACCGGTGGTTCGACAACACGTTCCATTCATGTAGTTTGGTATGATAAGTGTAGGACCGATATCAACATCAAAGGCGTGTTGTTTTATAAATAAAAAGTTAATGTATTTAAACACTTAGATTATTTTTAATATGATTAGAACTGTACTATTATTAATATTTCTAATATATACCAGAGCTGAGTTTATTAGAGACTGCCGGCTGGAAAATTTTCAAAATGACGGCGATGAGGCTGGTAAGAATTGTAAGAAATTAGATTTTAAGCTCTCATTCAACGACGACTACTTGGGCGATGGTGTGTGTGGTGGTTATGCCTACGAAACGGGTAAAGGCCCGGATGATTTAGTCGTAGCAACGACAGATGAATGCAATTATCCCAACACATGCCAGATAGCTGGTGCTCTCCCATTCAAATGTGAGGTAATAACCTTTTCTGGTGATAGGGAAGCATGTTTAAATTATGTTTCAACCGCTACTTGTCAATACGACCCTGGCACGGCTTTCAGTTTAGGAATGACAATAACAGCCGGTGTTTTGTTATTGGTCTGTATAGGACTTTTCACGGCTTATGTTATATTACCCAGAAATAAGGAAAATGTGGCCCGTAAAGTAGAAAAGTATGACGTCTTGATACCAACAAATCAAATCAACACGGTGCGTCAACAGAGATTTAAGTGAGTATTTAAAGTCTATGTTTAATACCAACAATGCGAATATTGATATTACTATTTACTTTTTTAATAGCATTATATGGAATCCAGGCAGCTGACCCTGGCAAGCAATGTATACTTGATTCTGCCCGTTGTGTTCTATCTGACTTTACACCTAAGGCGGACGAGAGACTCTGTGAAACCGCATCAGGTAGCGATATAGATACCAACCCCAGTTTGATACAGTGTGGGGCATTGGAAGTATGTGCTGGTTCAAGCCATATAGATAACATGAAATGCAACCTCGTTCCCGGAGCTTCTAACGATGCGGACGATTCAAACGATGGTGAAGTCGAAACCGCGTGTAAGCATTGGAAAAAGAATAAGTTCTGTGTATCAGACACAGGCGCTATCATCGGTATTATCGTCGGCTGTGTTGTAGTTGCGGGTGCTATTGGCTTCGTAGTTTATTACATTATGAGTCAATCAAAACCTGCGGTTGCGACACAAGAACTGGAGGATGACCGGTTACGTAGGAGCAAGAAACGCAAAGTATTTAAAGCATATAGAGACCATGTATAATGAGAATATTTATTTTACTCTTACTACTTTTCGCAACAGTACACGGTGCTATTCAGTTATCTAATGATTGTCTTGACCGTCCCGAAGCTTGTAGGAACAACGAGTTTTCAGTAGCCGATTTTTTACTATGTGATGTCGGTGATACTGTAGCTACCGAATTCACAGCACAAGACGGTGCCGCGAAGGGTACAGGGCTCAAAGGCGTGTGTGGGTTTATAGATACTTGCGTTCATGTCTACCCAGCTGACGAGATTAACAACGACACGTGGACGACCGACCCAACGGCGGACGTTGCAACTGCTGGATGCAACAAAGTCTGGCTATTTATAAATGGTGTTGGTTTAGACCCTGCCGACGCCAATAGGCAATATACACCAGCCGAAGATGCGTTGTGGGCAACGAAAAAAGTCGCGTGTAAGAAATGGATGAATCCTACCACCGGTGTATGTCAACAAGGAGGAGGTGGTTTTATTACTATTTTGATACTTGGCATCGTTGTTGGGTTGGGAGCTATCGGAGCAGGTATCTGGTTTGGCTTCTTGAAGGACCCAAATAATCAACCCGATTGGTTACAAAAACTACTTGACCGTTCCGCAGCGGCAAAGGAAGAGAAAGATAAATTGCTCAATGAGGGCATGTACAAACGAAGAGTTCGGCGTGAATTCAACGATACTATATAAGATATCTAATAATGTTTTAATATGCGCATACTTGTTTTACTACTATTGTTCGTCTCCGCTATAGCTTACCCTCGAAGTTCGTGTCTTAAAGCGAATGACATATGTAATAAAACGGAGGATTTTTCCGTAGAAGAATACATACTTTGCGGTGTAGAAGGTGTGGACCCCTTTCCCGTAGACCCTAACATTCTTGCCCCTAAAGGTTCAGGTTTTATGCGCAAACCAGAAGATTGCGATGGTATTTGTGTAGACATCATGTCGGATGCGGATAAAGATAATCTTATCTGTTCCAACGCGCCACAGATAGACCCAGCAACTAACTGTACCAATTTTAAGAATGCCAAACAATGTGTAACAGATACTGGTTCTATTATAATTTATGTCTTTGTAGGACTGGCAATAGCTGGATGCGTTGTATGCTGCTGTATTTATGACCAAAATAGAGAGAAAGAATGCGACCCGGATGCCGATTACAGTTTGTCCGCGGCCATGGCGAACATCAAGTCCAAATTAGGAAGGAAGGAGAAGAACCAGCAAATGGGCGGATGGAAGAAGATGAGACTATAAAGCAACATGTTGTTGTGATAAATGCGTTTACTAATATTATTGTTGTTGCCATTATTAGCGGCTAGTATTACTTTACCCAGACTAGACCCCTGTCAGATAGATAATACACAATGTACGGCAGCAGATTTTGATATGAGTGAGGACGATTCAACAACTTGCCACACTACATCCGACTCTGAACTTGGCTGGAACATAGATAAATGTGCCGGGTTTGTATCCTACTGTGCAGATATAAAGGACATAGGATATGAAGAAGAACATCAAAGGATTAGATGCGACACGGACGAAGCTCCACCAGCAGACCCGACTGCGCATGTTCCTGCGGATGTCGCAGACGCATGTAAACGGTGGAGGCGCATGGAATATTGTCAATGGAATTGGCTCAACATGATTGTTGCGTTTATATTCGTATCCATCGTTGGTATCGGTTCCTTCCTGTTCTGTACGAAGAAAGGTCTCACACAACAAAAAGAAGAGCAGAAGCAAGAACTTCTTGATACTATTGAGAACATTAACAAGGAAAACAAGAAATTTAAAGATAATCCAAATTATATAAAATTTTAAATCCATAAACTACTCGCATACTCTACGAATATACCATATATATTATAACAACATTGATATCACATAGAGCCCAGAGCGCTGTTACTTTTACCAGAACTACTAAAGGGGTTGGTTAGGGAGAACCTACCATTCAACGCGGATGGTTGCCCGAATGGAGTTCAACGTTTGACAAACATATAGGAGTTAAATGACGTGAAGACACGAGGAAGTCGTAACCCTCAACGCCACTGGTTGTAAGCCAGTTATTACAAGTGCGTATCCGCTTAACACTATATGTTTCCAAATAGTTGTATCATTCAAACCAATTCCGAATCTACTTACAGTGCTCGCTTTCTCTTCCTTCTCATTAAGCTATGCTTAAGTTATACCTACGGCGTGATTAAGTTCCCGTACATTGTGTGTATAGCTTTAGCATAGTGAGTCGTATTTTGGAGTCCCAGGACGCCATGGCGCCCACCGTGGAATACAAACCTAAGGCCACATACAGCAAATCACACAAACGAAAATTCACCCATTATGAATAACATACACAGGAAAACAACCTATTGTAAGAAATTGGTGGCCTGTTTGGTAAGTAAACCACTGGAGATTTGGATTGTTGATATCCAATGCAATACACTATAGCTCAGTTGGGAGAGCTGCGGGCTCATGACCCGTGCATTGCCCTGGTTCGATTCCAGGTAGTGTAACTGTCCCGTTGACACTGAAAAGCAAAATTCTCTTCTTCGCCCATTAAACGGACGAGAACTAGCTTAGTAGGTATGGACAATAAATTTTTAACATTTCTGATGACTTGATGAAGTTTGATTCTTCATAATGTTCTAGAATTCGATAAGAATATTCGGTATAAATTATAGACGTTGTTTATACAATAACATATTTTAAATCATGAGTTTTATAGAACTTCAGGATTATATTCAACGCATGTTGAGAGAGGAGTTAAATGTGGCTAATGAACTTGAAAAAAAACGCAACACACTCCACCCAGACGATTGGGTAATACATTATGGCGATATGTTTGTAATTAAAGAGATTATCGGCGACATAGTGTTGACACATAAGGGTAAAAAAATCAATGTAAAACACCTAAGAAAGTATTAAACAGATAAACCACTTATGCCATAATTTAAAGCATTTACTAAAACAGGGTCTACATATGGCCTACCATATTCTTTTCTACATACTGGACACTTGTACGGTTTAGTACGTTTCAATTGCTTGTAACAGTCTCTACATACAGCATGTTTACATTTAAACACTTTATTCTTTTCTTTTTTGGTATTTTTGTCATCATCATTACATTCTTCCAAACAGATGGGGCACTCTATAGCGTTGGGTTTGTCCAAATCTACCAGAGATTGATATGAATCAGAGGAAGACATAGAAGATAAAGATAAATTAGATAATATTTTTTTCATAATAATAAACATGTAATATAAGTTTATACTCTAACCGGCTAAAGCGGCCAGACAACAAAAAGTTAACTTCACACAACAGGGACATTTTGCATTACAACATTCACAAGGACATTTGTTTTCGTCCTCATCTTCCTCTTCTTCTTCCTCAGAATCATCATCGTCTTCGTCATCCTTACCATTACCTATCGCAATGTTGGACGCGGCTTCCCCTGCTAATTGCCCCAATTGCTGTGGCCTTACTCTTCCATCGGTTTTTACTATCGCTATGCTTACTTTCTGTCCCATTGTCTTTGTCCTCTGCGTCTGGAGGTTTATAGTCAGACTGTTTCTCTGCGTAATCTTTTTGGATTTCAACGCTATTGGTTGTGGTTGGAGAAGTTTGGGTGGAAATACCAGTCTTGGAATTTATACGTATTGGACTAGTGGATTGTTCATGTGTTACTAATGGAGAAATTTTTGCTTGAGGTCGGTTGTTATCACCTTTAATACCTATCGATAATTTACATCCCATACATATACTAAATATTATTAACCTTAAATATTACAAGAATCTATCAATGTTATCACTAGAATACACTATCAATATTGCGGTCGTAAGGGAAATGATGAAACCTACAAATTTTGGAATGACCAATGCTTTTTCATCGTATGCTAGGAAATAAAAATATATCATGAACATGAAATGACTACTAGCCTGTACTAAATTGCCTATGAATGAAGCTCTGCCTTTGGTGGCTAACGCTAGTTTACATATATTGGCTAGCAGTGTTAAAAATAGTGCCAGCCATTTTACAGTAGCCTTGTTCGGATTGTAACCAGACACAGTAGGCATACCGATGTCCATCCACCTATCGTAAGCGTAGGTCAGAGCGTTCCCTTTGGCATGGCTAGACCCTTTCTCGTCTCTAGATTCCACGAGGGCCACTGCCCTGACTAATTTATAATAGGTCATAAACAGTTCATACTCTCTGTCCCGTTTGGGGTCGTACCCGCTACAGCAGTTACGCTTAGGTTTGAGTGCTCTTAAAGAGCTAAGCTGGTCAAGCAATTCTCTCTTACGCACCCAATGCCTACCCGTCGCAGTGTGTGCTACGGTCAACGAGTGTTTGAGAGCACTTAGACCAGCGGACAAATCTTCGTCTCTCACCGCTTCTTGTGCGTCTTGGTTAACTAGGTCGTAGGCAGTCTTGGTCTTGCCAATAACGAAGTCAAGGTCATCTACGTCTACAATGACTCTCACGTCTTCGTTCATTCCCTATTTTCCATGTTGTCCCAGGCCTTTATACCATGATGTCTAAATGAACGCTTCAACATATTCAAACAGTAGTGCATATTAGGCGCACCGTTCTTGGCTTTATTACGAATTTGCTTTGTTATCTTCTTTGTCATACCATAATCAATGATACAACAACGCCCGCTAGGATGTTCCATGATGTTGAGAGCATTCCCATCGTTGTGTAGAATGTTGTTCTCGTCTAAGACCTGATACATTGCTACAATCTGTTGTTCTTCTGAAGCTGTCAACGCCTTTGGATTCCTTGCTTTGGCCAAATCCACTACGCGATGTTCAATCCCTTGCATGAATATACGTTTAGCACGTATGTCTACTGCGTACACTTCGGGAGCTATGCCCAGTTCATGCGCTTGTTGTTGGAAGTTGGCTTCCTTGTTCAGTTTGTTGACCGACTTGGCAGCTTTAAATTGTTTAAGAATAGCTTTGGTACCGTTGATGTCTACCACCGATACACTACCCTCCTTGCCTTGGGCATAGTCTTTCGTTACGTATTTCCAGTCAGAATCAGATATCATGTTTGTTTTAATAAGTAAATAATACTATTTTTATACTCGAATAAGATTAGAATATGCGGGACTCTTTATAACACTCTTATATTATTATACAATGGAGAACTCTCAACAGTACCTATCACCCGCATTTGTGGACGGATTTATCGAATGGCTAATTTCAAACAATAAGAAATCAAGTATACGCGCTAGTAGTAGTAAAACAAAACTACCATGTACCTATTGTAGCGCTACAGAATCAACGACTTGGAGACCAGGACCGTGTGGGCCTGGTTCACTGTGCAACAAGTGCGGAGTCATGTACATGGATACAGGTAAACGTAATAGGCAAATTGATTTGATAATGAGTAAAGGTACAGCCATGTGGGTTCGAAAAGACCAGAGCTGTTGGCTGTGGAAAGAAGAGAAGGAAGCACCATGTACGGACCCCAGAGTGAGCGCATGGTTACAACGTGAAAAGATACGCAATCGTCTTACAAGGGAACTCAATCCTGCGCCGATGAAGCGCCAGAGGGTTTGAGCCTTCTGCGTATCGTTTGAAGTAGCTTTTCCTTTTCAGTATCAAGCTCTTCTTGTAGTATCTGGGCATCCTGTACGGCACCGACACATTCATCGATTACTTCTTTTATAACTTCTGGAGCCACTGGATTCTTTTTTGGTCTGGGCGGCTTTGTCGATGCTGGTTCTTCCTCGTGTTCCGTGAATAAAAACCATACTATCAACAATATAAAGCTTAGGCAACATATTAGTGTGTATAAATCGAACATTTTATTTTAAAAAAGTAGCTTATATATTTAAACTATTAAAGCATAGAAATCCCTAACATATTATGCAATCCGATTACCCCGATGTACCCGCACTAGATGCTGCTCAACTTGATGCTCAATTACTTGACGAATTGCAACAAATGCAACGCACGGTAATATTCTGTACCATTGCGGTGGTAGTATCGTTCGTTATCATCATACCACCGGTACTCTATTTGTATTTTAGAAAATTAGAACGCAACACTACTAACCTGTTAGACTACTACGAGAAGTTAGAAGAGGGCGACGGACCCGTATCCGCTAAGAATAAGAAAAGTTTAATTTAACATCGTTTAATTATTAAAATGAATAACATACCTGGAACTTATATTTTAAATGTACCTCTATCCTCCGATTGGGTGGTGGAGATGAATATTAGAAGCTATCATTCTCCAGCAGTTTGGAATGTTAGTACCAATCTACCATTTGGTATAAAAAGAGTCATAGCGGCTCGTGGAGATTTTTATTATTATGATGATAACGGCCAAGAGTTGTTAGAACGTTGGTATGATGGAGATTTGGACATTAAAGACTTTTTCAATCATGAACGACGAGTGTTTGTAAAATTTCTTCAGCTGATTTCTCCCATGAGAAATTGGCTTAAAATCTAAGTTCTACTGGATACAATACATTGTTATCTTCCCCTGCTTCTTCTTCCTCTGCTTCTTCGTCTTTCGATTCAGCTCCTTCCTCCTCTTCCTCCTCCTCTTTTTCGGCTTCTTGTTCTTCCTCCTCTTCTTCAGCTTCTTGTTCTTCCTCCTGTTCTTCTTCTTCTTCTTCATCTTTGGACTCTTCAACTCCGCCAGAAAGACCGTCATCTGGTTCTCCTCCCTCTTCCACCTCTGCCGCTGCTTCAGGGTCAGCTACTTGTCTGTCCTCTGCTTTTAGTGGATTACTTTTCAAACATAGTCCCAAAGCATCTTTGAGTGATTCTATTTCCTCATCTTTCAGGTGGCACTCCTCCTGGCACGCTTTAAGCTCTTTCTTAAGTGCATCTATCTCGTCTACGAGTTTGATGATTGAAGATTTAAGTTTATTCGTTTCTTCGAAATGTTGTGCTTGTTCTTCTGTGACTGCTGCCATTTTTGATGGTAGCGCTTCACCCTTTATAGTAGCCTCTAATTCTTTATATTTATTCTTCCACCATTCGTGTTGATTACGCTCCTTTAGCCAATCGCGTCTATAATTTTTCGGTTTAGATTTAGACATTTTTGAGACATAAAAATCTTATATAATGTTAATTAAGACGAACACATAATACACACATCCTCCTCACACTCCATTTTCTGCTTCTTCGCAACTTTTTTAACTACTGTAAATTGAATCGGTCTGGCCTTAGGCTGACTTCTCAGGTAATACTGTCCAGTCTTCAAACCCTTAGACCATGCATAAAAACCCATAGAACTAAGCTTAGCTCGTGTGGGCGATTCAAGATATAAATTTAATGATTGTGATTGGCAGATATAAGGACTTCTTCCAGCAGACAAATTAATTAAGGCTTTCTGCGAGATTTCCCACACCGTCTTGAACACGGCCTTCACCTCCTTGGGGATATCCATACCTTGTACTGACCCTCTATTCGCAATTAAATTGCGTCTATTCTCTTCATTCCACACACCAAGTTCTACCAGTTTATCCTGTAAATGAGGATTGACAACCATGTATTCTCCTGCCAAAACTCTACGAGTATACAGGTTGGAGGTCCTTGGTTCGAATGATTCCGTGTTACCCAATATTTGAGCAGTAGAAGCCGTCGGCATCGGTGCTACTAATAAAGAGTTTCTAATACCAAACCGTTTAATCTTGGTCTTTAACTTCTCCCAATCGTATCGACTCGAAGGAGTTACATCCCACATATCAAACTGTAGTATACCTTTGGAGGCTGGAGAACCATCAAAGCTATAGTAACGCCCATACTGTTGTGCCTGTTCGCACGACTCGTCTAATGCTGCGTAATAGATAGTTTCGAAAATATTTCTATTCAACTCTTCCGCTTCTTTACTATCGTAAGCTACACTTAACCGTTGAAATACATCATGCAAACCCTGAATACCGATACCAATAGGTCTGTGGCGTTTGTTTGAACGCTCAGCCTCTGGAACTGGATAGCTGTTGACGTCCAACACAGCGTTTAAATTGCGCACTGCCATGTGAGTTATCTTCTCCAACCAAGAATAATTAAAGGTAGAACCGCTCATGCATTTAGGAAGTGCCAACGAAGCTAGGGTGCATACAGCAGTCTCTTCTGGAGATGTATACTCTACCACCTCACAGCATAGATTGCTAGAACGTATGGTTCCCAAGTTCTGTTGATTGCTCTTACGATTACAAGCATCCTTGTACATGAGATACGGAGTTCCTGTTTCGATTTGACTATCGCAAATCTTGAGCCATAACTCTTGTGCGTTGATAGTTGCATGAGCTTTACCTTCTGACTCGTATTTGAGATAGAGTGCTTCGAACTCAGTTCCCCACGTGTCTTGTAATCCTGGACAAGTATGAGGACAGAACATCGACCATTCTTTATTCTCCTTCACGCGTTTCATAAACAAATCTGGAACCCATAGCCCGTAGAATAAATCTCTTGCTCTAGCATTCTCGTCTCCATGGTTTTTCTTTAAATCTAACCATGTTCCAACATCTGGATGCCATGGTTCCAACCATATAGCGAACGAACCCTTACGTTTACCACCTCCTTGGTCAACATAGCGGGCTGTATCGTTGAACACCTTCAACATAGGACATAGACCATTACTGGTTCCGTTAGTACCTGTTATACTACTACCGGATGGTCTAATTTGAGAAATAGAAAGACCTATACCACCTGCTCCTTTACTGATGAGGGCGCAGTTTTTCAGGGTTTCATAGATACCTTCTATGCTATCATCCTTCATAGTCATGAGATAGCATGACGCCATCTGCTGCTTCTTTAACCCAGCATGGAAAAGGGTTGGTGTTGCGTGGGTATAGAAACCTTTCGACATAGCTTCATACGTATCGCGGATGATATCAAGTACCTTCTCCTGAGCGTTCATTTGACCCAAAGCAATAGCAATCGAAACTCTCATAAGCATGTATTGAGGTCTTTCTCGTATCTTGTGGTTATGCTTCAACAGATAAGACCTTTCTAGCGTTTTGATTGCAAAGATATCATATTGAAAATCACGGTCATTGACAATCAATTGGTCCAATTGTGAACCTAGAACATCAACAATATCTAGGAATTCGGTATTGAATAGATGGCGTAGAATATTCACAAACTCCGTAAATTTTTGCGGTGTCTCTTTGTGCAACGCTTCTACGATGCATCGACCTGCCAACTTTGAATAGTGATGGTGCTCCGTAGTTAGAGCAGCCGAAACTTCCGCTATGACGTGAGGAACGTCGGCAGTTCGAACTTCCGTTCCGAACGAGTCTTTACATCCTTCCAACACTTTATCGACATCTACATGGGTTAATACCGGTTCGTACTGACACAAGGCTTTAATATATGTAGTCAATTTGATATCATCAACGCTTACGAGGCTTCCATTTCTTTTTAATAGTTGCATTTGGATGTCTATATTTGAGTCGGGTATATAGTCTGGAATTTAGCCGACAGAGAATAGGTGGATTAATAGTTTTGTAAAGCTATGAGTCGCTAACAAATATAAATTTAATATAGGATTTATTTTTTACTGACACACCAGACTGTCCAAACACCGTTTAGTGCTTGCTTACAAAATTCATGTGGGTTCATATAGTTAGACTGTTTTGAGTACGAATTTGAGTATTGCCAGTCATCCCCGGCAAGGTTTTTGCGCAGAGCAGTATAATGCTGTGGCTGGTGTATGATAAAGCCTAACACTTTATCATTGTTCAATAGTTGATGCATAGTGCCTATGTCATGGTTCCATAACCATACCTGGTTCCCGTTTTCACCTCTCATTTGTTTCACCATATTTTCTACTTTAAATCCTTTCTCTTGTATGGAACGAACGATAACATCACTACTATAGTAACCATTGTGTGTTTTATGGTTGTAAACCTTGTCCCCTGCCTCCTTTGCCAGTGTTTCTGCTAATGTATTCATCTCTTTGATAGTAGGCCATGAATTCTCTCTGAATAGATTATGAATGGCATGCATACCACAATACATGCCCCTCTGTGTTTCGTGAAAATCACCATCGGGCATGGTAGTGGAAACAGGTTCTACAGGTCCCCTACCGCGGAGATTATAAGGTTTAGGAACACCACCACCTACAGAAACCTTACTCTCGCAGGAAGCTACCTGTTTGGCTATGCCTTCCCAGTCTCTTTTACGTTTGCGTGCTACGGCATACAAGGGGTCTTCTATGGTAGTCATAGTTGTCATGCTTATGTATAACTTATATAGCTTTACTTATCTTTTTTAGCGGATGTCACTTTCGAGTTCGCATAAGCGTTGAATATACTGACAAACCTTTTCTCGAGGGAATTATAAGACCCTTGAGTGGCTTCCCATTTCTCAACAAACGTTTTAGCCCATGCCATAGTCTTTTCTTCTATAGCATCCATATCGTCATCCGAACACCGTATGATACGCTTCCATCTCCTGAGCTCTGTGTTGATAGCTTGAGTCATATGCTCTAACCGACTCAACTCTTCCTCACTATGTTTCTTCTTCGATTCCTCCATTAAGTCTTTCCAGCGTTGACGAAGTGTAGTCCACCACATCATAATATAGTCATATATCTGCTGCCCGCTCGTTGCGGTCCAAATGTATAGGTCGTTCCATAATTGGCCCTCAGGGACCTCGTGAAGCTGTTCCAACTCTTCGCGCTTTGTTAGACGCGCAATCTGTTTCAACACGGCCTTGTAGTTGTTTAACTTGAATGAAAGTGGTTGTATTGTATCAACTATCGTACCTATAGTGGTCCAAACGTCTGCTTCTTTGTTAACTTTTCGTTTTTTGGGCAAGGGTTGGGTTTGCATGGAAACGTTTTGTATCTCTTGCCGGGTGCCTATTTATAGTCCTATGTGATTTTATTCCACTTTCCCATCCTTGGTCCATGGTTTTTTTATGTTTAGGGTGTTCCAAATGCATGTCATGTGCGCCGGATGGTAACATATCATTTTTCAACTCTTGAACTCTCATATGTCTCTGCGCCTTTTCTCTTCGTTTCATTCGCATCTGACGCCTTGAGCCCGCAGCCAGCATCTTTGGTGTTATATTAACTTCATCACCATCTTCATCCTTGACGGCTGGAGGGTCAATCTTCCGCGGACTCTTGTTTAACGGTCTCTTCATTGCGAATTTCATCGCTTCCAACTTGGCTTTCGGTAAAGGCTTTTTGTTAGCCAACTCGAGCGTGCGTGGTGATGGAGGTTTATCATCCTTCGGTATAACACACTCCACTTTACGCATTCTCATAAGAATACCTAAAGCAATCATTCCTACCAACAAAAAAGAAGCCACCACAATAAGAGCTATTCCCTCGCCAGAAATACCTTTTTGAATTATTTCTTCTGCTGGTAAGGTTTCTTTCTTAGGTTCAGGCCAGTCCATAATAGTTGTTAGACGCGTTCCTTTCGTTATAACTCTAACTCTTGGAACTCCTCTCTTTTCTTCTAAACGTCTAGACTCTGCCAATATACGAAACTTGCCAGTCGAAATAGAAGCGTCCGAATCGGTAGCAGTCCATGCTACATTACAAGGGACAGATGTGAGTGTTACGTCGTTGTATATCCAATGACAATCTGGGCTAGCTGTTATGGTATCGGCTGCGTGGTCTAGAGTACCACAACTGGTAGTCCATGCCACCGTTATCATCTGGTCCTGTGGCTCACACATCTCCAAACTAAAATCTACCTTGTCCCCGGTGGCAGCTTGCTGTTTTGATTGTAGTTTGGACACTACATACGGTGGAAAGTAAACGGGAACAGTGTCCACATAAATATATACCTCTCCTAAAGAAACCGCACCCTGTGCATCTTCACAGCGTATTTTAACTATACATTTATTGCCTAACGTACTAGGTGTGTATACAACCGATACAGTAGAGCCAGAAGCAACCGTATCGGTTAAATCTCCTGACAATTCTGTGATGGGGCACTGGCCTTGCAATGCTTCAATAGTCCACGTGTATGTTACATCTGTGCTCTCAGGGTCTGTAAAAGTGGCAGTGACTGTTGTACTTGTTCCTATCTGGTGCAATAAACTATGTGCTGAGTTAATATTTGTGATAGACGGCGGTACGTTGAACACAGCTCGAAACTCTACCGGTACAAAAGCTTTGACCATGAACTTCATTGGTATGGTGTATCCCATACCTACTATACCCAATTGAATCTCGTAAGGGTCAGTAGCGCTGCTGGGGATAGCGTGGTTAATAACACATTCATCTGCCGAGGTACACTTTACTTGATTGTCTACGGTAAATTGCATATCTGAATCTGGAGGGTTGGAACTCCCTTTGAGGGTGAGCTCTACTATATCACCCGGATATACCGTGGTACTATTGGTCTTTACCCATTTAATATAACTAGGTTGTTGATAGCGTGTAGCATCCGCTTGTATGAGAGGATTGAGAACCACTGTGATAGTTGTTGCTTCGTGGCCAATAGTGCCTGATATAACCCCAGAGTGTGTGGAGGTTCCATCAGCATCTTGGGCAATAGCTTGTAGAATATACGAGCCATTGGAAAGAGAAGATACAGTGTATTCAGGGTCAGCTTGAGTAGTTTCCCATTTGAATAAGTTAGCAGGTGCTTTGGATAGAGTCCAGCTAATCTTCGTAACCGTCGCACTGCTCATCCCCAATACATTGGAGGACCAGAACAAATAAAGCGTAAGCAGCGAATATGACAAGGACGCCAAGCATGACATTTTTTAGTAGAATAGAGTGTATATAGTCAGATAGATAAGCGATTGGATTATAATATTTTATCATTATGTGCATTCTCAAAAAAAGTAAAGCCTTTGTTGTCTCCCCCTTGTTCTATATCTACGGCTCTCTGCCTTTCTCTACATATATTGCATTTGGCTGCGGTTTCTGGACATGGAGCTGGCATATGACCAGGTGGTAGACCCTCTTCAAATTCTAATATTTTTTGTGGGCGTTTATGGTTAACTAACCACATCGCTAATATTGTCAAAAACACGCCGTAGAAATATATATCCCAACGGGCGACGTATGGGAAAACGCAATCGCACCACGTGAACCATCGCAGTGTTGATAAGATAAACTGTTCTGCGAATCTCATGGCCCAAATCACAGTGTACTGTTTCGTTGCAAACCCATTGCCAAGACTTCCAATCTCTAATTTCATAGAATGGCGCGTCAACGCCCATCCAAGTAGTAGTATTCCGTACCATCTTGGATAAGCTCCTATTATCCATTTCCAATCTAACATGAAACCAAGACAATAATATATGGACCATAACATACCTAATAACGTAGCCAAACGTACAGGGTTTACCAATGCCTTTATGAACAATATACCAAGTACGGAAAGTCCTGGATACCCCATGGCCGCAAACCAGCATGTCATGGTCGATTCTATGAGTGTGTAGTCCCTCCATTTGCCTATTTGGTCTGGACTATACTTGTATATTTTTTCGTGTGATATCTCACATATATCATAGACTCCAGTCATCACAAACCACAGTGTAAATATACCAGCTTGTATTGTTCGAGGAGTTGACATGGCTACTAAAACCCATATCAAGGGGCCTAGGAATATAACATACCTGTTGTGTTTAATATTCATTTACAATTATACCTTACAAGTATATAGACCCATTGCCTTTGTTGCGGATTCATAAGTATAAAGGGAGGTGGAGTATCATCAATATGCATCCTTCCTTAAACCAAAGACCATTGAGTTTAACAACGAGAGAAGTTCCAGACAAGGTGCCTCTTCTCAAGGCTCCGCCATCACGCATAAGGTCTACCGCCAGTGCGGGTGGTAAAACCACTATAGAGATAGGACCAGAGCATTTAAAGTATGCTAAAGCTGGTATTGGAGCTTTGGGAGCTGTCTTTGTGATTCTATGTATTTTTGCTGTAACACTTGTACTTA
>MDTB01003418.1_pt1 | contig 28155 bp, 27 predicted proteins | sample 811161 | NCBI WGS metagenome assembly MDTB01 (sample SAMN05326650, study PRJNA326480) | marine metagenome | isolation source: seawater | place: Mediterranean Sea | collected 2009
CTCATCTATGATTTTTTGCTGCTTTGATAAAAGAAGAGAATAAAGGATGTGGGTTCAAAGGTCTAGATTTAAATTCAGGATGGAACTGAACTCCTATAAACCAAGGATGATTTTTAAGTTCTATTATCTCTGGAAGCTTATGATCTGGAGATAAACCTGAAAATATTAATCCTTTCTTCTCAAATTTTTCTTTATATGAAATATCCACTTCATATCTATGTCTATGTCTCTCTTTAATTAATCTAGATTTGTAAATACTTCTTATCTTAGTATTTTCCTTTAAAATTGCATCATAAGAGCCAAGTCTCATTGTACCACCAAGATCTTTATCTGTTCCTTTAACTTTTCTTCCACTTTTCTCCCATTCATTCATTAAGCCGATAATATGAACACCTGTTTTATCAAACTCAGATGAGGTTGCTCTTTTAATTTTAAGCTGATTTCTTGCAAATTCTATTATAGCCATCTGCATTCCGTAACAAATTCCAAGGAATGGAATTTTATTAACCCTAGCATATTTAATAGCCTCTATTTTCCCCTCTGTTCCTCTTTTACCAAATCCACCAGGTATTAAAATTCCAGAGACGTCTCGAAGTTTACTTTTTATTTCTGAAACTTTTAATTTTTCAGAGTCTATTCTAACTAAATTTACTTTCAAATTATTGCTAATTCCTCCATGAGTGAGTGCTTCATCTAAAGATTTATAAGCATCTTTTAATTCAACGTATTTACCAATAATAGCAATATTAACTTGTTTCTTTGTATTGAGTGCAATTTTAGTTATCTTTTTCCAAGGAGTAAGGTTATTAGATTTTTTAGACTTTAGTTTGAAATAGTTTAAAACCTGAACATCTAATTTTTCTTTTGCAAAACTAATTGGTGCTTCATAAATAGTTTTAACATCAACTGTTTCAATCACATTTTTAATATCAACATTGCAAAATAAAGATATTTTTTTTCTATGTTCCAAAGGTATGGGTCTTTCTGATCTACAAATTATGATATCGGGTTGAACACCTATGCTCCTTAATTCTTTTACAGAATGTTGGGTTGGTTTAGTTTTAATTTCATCTGAGGCTTTTAAATATGGAACTAATGTTAAATGAACAAATAAAGTATTCTTTTTTCCAACATCATTTGAAAACTGTCTTATAGCTTCAACAAATGGAAGACTTTCAATATCACCTACAATGCCTCCTATTTCACAAATTACAAAATCTTCTTTTGATGTATCATGTTTAATAAATTCTTTAATTCTATTTGTAATATGCGGAATTACTTGAACTGTTTTTCCTAAATATTTTCCTTTTCTCTCTTTTCTGAGAACATCACTATAAATTTTTCCTGTTGTGATATTATCAGTTTTCTTTGCCGTTACTCCTGAAAATCTTTCGTAATGACCTAAATCTAAATCTGTTTCTGCACCATCATCGGTTACAAAAACCTCACCATGTTGAAACGGACTCATGGTTCCTGGATCAACATTTAAATAAGGATCTAATTTTCTTAATCTTACTTTATAACCTCTTGACTGAAGTAAATAAGCCAGTGATGCTGAGGAGAGACCTTTCCCTAATGAAGAAACCACGCCGCCCGTGACAAATATAAATCGCGCCATGGAAGTATCTTATAGCGAATAAAAAAGTAATTGAAAAGTATTAATTATTATTTTCTGGAATTGCTGGTGTATCCTCAGTTTTCTCCTCTACAGTATCTAAAACAGAGGATGTTGGAGTTAGATCACCCCTTGATATAATTGTTAATCCTAAACTACATATTATAAACAGTGTTGCAACAATTGCAGTTGCTTTTGTCATGAAGTTGCCAGCGGTCCTTGAAAACATGAAATTCTCTTGAGAAACTCCAATTCCAAGTGCACCACCCTCAGATTTTTGCATAAGAACTAATAAAACCAAAATAATTGCAAGTATGATGTTAAGAATTAGTAATATATTTTCCATGACGGTTAATTATATGTTTTTTTAACTATATCAATAAATTTTTTAGGATTTTGTGATGCTCCTCCAATCAAAAAACCATCAAGTTCTTTAATCTCTCTTAAATCTTTTATATTTTGAGGATTAACAGACCCTCCATATAATATTTTGGGTATTTTAAATTTAAATTGATTTTTTATAAATTTAACAGTTTGTTTAAGATCTTTTATTTTAGGGATTTTTCCAGTTCCAATAGACCATACAGGCTCATAAGCTATAAATAGATTTGTTTTTTTTTTGACCTTATCTAAACCAAATTTAATTTGTTTTTGCAAAACAGACTTAGTTTTTTTATTTCTTTTTTGGTTTAAAGTTTCACCAATACAAAAAATAACTTTTAATTTAGATCTAATAGCACTTCTAATTTTTTGATTTATTATTTTATCAGTTTCGCCTTTTTCTCTATTTTCAGAATGGCCAATTATAACATAATTGGCACCAACATTTTTTAACATTTTAGCATTAATAAATCCTGTATGTGGACCGAAGTCATCATTTTCATGACAATTTTGTGCACCAATATCTATTAAGCAATTTTGAAATTTTTTTAAAAAAGAACTTATCAAGGTATAAGGAGGGCAATATATCAGCCTGCCCTTCTTTATTTCCTTAGATTTTGAAAATTTAATAACTTTATCCAATGTATTTAATGATTGTAAATTTCCATACATTTTCCAATTAGCAATAAAATACATATATTTATTTGTCATATGGTAATTTTTAATTTATAGGTTTGCTTTTTATAGATCAATAAATTTATATTAATGTTAAGTAGTTTTAGAAAATTTGCAAAAACAAAAATAGCAGGTGTTTTTGTTGGAATAATTATTTTACCTTTTGTGTTTTGGGGCATGGGCAGCATGTTCAGCAGTGGAAATGTTAATAATTTAGCTAAGATAAACGATACAAATCTAACAACTCAAGAATTTATTGATTACGTGAATCAATCAAACATTCCTGAACAAACTTTAAGAGAAAATTTAGAGAAAAATATAATTGAGGAACTACTATCCACATTAATATCAACCACCTTATTAAAATTAGAAATTCAAAATTTTGATATTATTGTATCAGAAGATACCTTGTTTAAAAAAATAAAGACAAATAAAAATTTTCTTGATGAAAATAATAACTTTAAAAGAATAAAATATGAAAAATTTTTACTTGAAAATAACCAATCAGCAGTAGGTTTTGAACAAAGATTAAAAGATAGAGAGCTACAAAAGAATTTATTTGATTATATTGGGGCAGGAATAATTTTGCCTCAATTTTTAATAGAAAAAACCTATCAAGAAGAAAACAGTAGAGTTAATTTAAATTTTTTAAATCTAAGTAGTTTCTATAAAAAAGAATTTACAGATGAAGAACTGCAAAAATTTATTAATGAAAATAAGGATCAGTTAAAAATAGAATATATTGACTTTGATTATTCAATAATTAATCCAAAAAACCTCATTGGAATAAATGAATTTAATCAAGCATTTTTTGACAAAATTGATCAAATTGAAATTGATATTTCAAATAATATTGATTTTAAAACAATTACGAATGAGCTGAATATTAAAACATTTAATGTTTCTAATTTTAAATTTTCAAGTGATAAAAATGAAATTGAAAAAAAGATTTTTGAGTCAAGAAATACAGAATTTGATCTAATTGAAAATGGAGATGATTATATAATTTATAAAATTAAAAATTTAGAAAAGAAAATACCTGATCTTAATGACGATCAACTTAAAAAAGAAATAACAAAGTTAATCGCTCAGAAAAATAAATTTGAATACAATAAAGAATTAATAGATAAAATTCAAAAAAAAGAATTTAAAGAAAATGATTTTTTAAAATTAGGTGGAGATAAGATTGAAACTTTAACCTTAAATTCAATTAAAGATAATAAAAAGTTTGAAATAAATTCTGTAGAATTGCTATATTCATTACCAATTAATACTTTTACTCTAATAAGTGATGAAAATGAGAATATCTACCTTGCAAAGATTAAAGATATTAAAAAAATAAATATCAATCTAAAAGATGAGGATCTTAAACAATATATTTCAAAACAAAGTTCAAAAAATAAAAATACTATTTTAAAATCATATGATTTACTTTTGAATGATAAGTATAATGTGGTATTAAATCAAAAAACAATAGAACGAGTTAAAAATTTCTTTCAATGATAATAAATCGAAACTTCAAAGATTTCAAGTTTCGACATAGAAGTAAAGAAAATCAAATAATTTATACTTCTAAAAAAATTAAAAATGATGATGAAGTCTTAAACTTAATAGATAATTTTTTAGATGAAAAAAATAGTTTTATTTTTGAGTCTGTTGAAAAGGGTAAGATAAAAGGAAGATATACTATTTTCGGAAAAAATCCGGATAAAATTTGGGAATTTAATAATAAAGATTCTTATTTAATTCTAAAAAACAAAAAAATTAAATTAAAAGAAAAACCAGAAAATTTAATCGAAAAAATAATTGAAGATTTTAAATTTAATACTCCTAAAAATTTACCAAAAATCTGCTCTTTAATTTCTGGTTATTTTTCTTATGATGCTATTAGATATATCGAAAAAATTCCAAATAGTTGTAAAGATGATCTTAATATACCAGATGTAAGACTATTACGTCCTAGAACAGTTGTAATTCATGATAATTTAAAAAAAGAAATATTTTTTATTAACAATGTCTTTAAAGATGAAAAAATTATAGATTATAAAAAAAGATACGATGAAATTAAATCAGATTTATTTAAATTAGTAATTCAATCTTCAATTAAAAAAATTGATAAAAAAATAATTCAAAACCACAAAAATATAAAAGTTAGATCAAATACCTCTAAAAAAAAATTTTTATCTATGGTTAATAAAGCAAAAAAATATATAAAACTAGGAGATATTTTTCAGGTAGTTTTAAGTCAAAGATTTGTATCAAGTCTAACTAAAAAACCTTTAGATATTTATAAAAAACTTAGAACAACTAATCCCTCACCTTTTATGTTTTTCTTTAATTTTGAAGACTTCCAAATTATTGGTGCAAGTCCAGAAATATTAGTAAGACTTAGAAATAATCAAATCACAGTGAGACCAATTGCGGGGACTAGGCCTAGAGGTAAAACATTTAAAGAAGATCAATTTTATGAAAAAGATCTTTTAAAAGATAAAAAAGAGCTTTCAGAACATTTAATGCTGTTAGATTTAGGTAGAAATGATGCGGGTAAAGTTTCTAAAATAAATTCTGTAAAAGTTACTGAAAGCTTTATAATTGAAAGATACTCGCACGTCATGCATATAGTTTCGAACGTTATTGGGAAATATAATAAGAAATTTTCAAAATTTAAATCATTATTAGCTGGATTTCCTGCAGGAACGGTTTCGGGTGCTCCCAAAATAAGAGCTATGGAAATAATTGATGAATTAGAATCTACTAAAAGAAAAGTTTATGCGGGGGGTATAGGTTATTTTTCAGCTAATGGTGAATTTGATACATGTATAGCTTTAAGAACTGCAGTAGCTAAAAAAAACAAATTTTATGTTCAAGCTGGAGCCGGTATTGTTGCGGATAGTAAGCCTATTAAAGAATACGAAGAAACAGTAAATAAAGCAAAAGCTTTAATTAGTGCATTAAAATGAAAAAAATAATTTTAATTGATAATTACGATAGTTTTACTTTTAATCTTTATCACTATTTATCTTCTTTGAAAGTGAATGTTGATGTGATTAGAAATGATCAAATTACCTCTAATGATATTCTAAAAAATAAATACAATAAGATTGTCATTTCACCTGGGCCAGGTAACCCTAACCAATCTGGAAATTGTCTAAAAATTGTAAAATCATTACATAAAAAAATACCGATACTTGGAGTATGTCTTGGCCATCAAATAATAGGACAAGTATTTGGGTCAAAAGTTATCCAGGCAAAAAAACTAATGCATGGAAAAACTAGTAAAATATTGTCTAAAAAAACAGGTATTTTAAAAAATTTACCAAAAGTGTTTGAGGCTACTCGATACCATAGTCTAATTATTGATAAAAAATCATTATCCAAGGATCTTGAAATTACTGCAGAAACCAAAGATGGTTTAATTATGGGTGTAAGACACAAAAAATACCATGTTCATGGAGTGCAATTTCATCCTGAAAGTATTAAAACTAAGATAGGACTAAAAATTTTAAAAAACTTTATTAAAATTCAAAACAAATGAAACAATTTTTAGATAAAATTAAAAATAAAGAAAATCTTTCTTTCGACGAAAGCAAAACAGCTTTTGAATTATTAATGGAAGGTAAAGCTAAAGATCAAGAAATATTTGATTTCTTAACTCTTTTGTCAGCGAAAGGTGAATCTTCAGATGAAATAGCAGGTGGAGTTTTTGTTCTTAGAAATAAGTCTAAAAGGGTAAATGTAGAAAATTGTATTGATACATGTGGAACTGGAGGAGATGGCATGAACACACTCAATATATCTACAGCATCTGCATTATTACTTGCAAGTATGGGAGTTAAAGTTGCAAAACATGGGAATAAAGCAGTCTCATCTAAATGTGGGTCTGGAGATGTTTTAGAAGCTTTGAATATTCAGATTAATTTGGAACCAAAAGATATTGAGTTACAAATAAATAGAAATAATTTTGGTTTCATGTTTGCGCCTAACTATCATAGTGCAATGAAATTTGTTGGTCCAACAAGAAAAAAAATAGGAAAGAGAACTATATTTAACATGATAGGGCCCTTAAGCAGTCCTGCTCTAGTTAAGCGACAGGTGGTAGGTATATTTGATAAAAAACTCTTAAGAACATTTGCAAATGCTTTAAATAATTTAAATATTAAATTTGCATGGATTGTTAATAGTGAAGATGGTTTGGATGAAATTTCACCTTACGCAAAAACAAATATTATTCAATTAAAAGATGATAAAATTTCTGAAATTAAAATTGATCCAAATGAATTAAATGTGAATGCAGATAATTTCGAGAATCTTGTTGGTGATGATGCAAAATTTAATGCTGATAAAATGATTAATATTTTTAAAGGTGAAGATAATGATTTTTCTAAAGCAGTTTGCTTAAATGCTGCTGCTGGATTGATAGTAAATGAAACTCATCAAAATTTTGCTGAGGCATATAATAATGCTAGAGAACATATCTTATCAAATAAAGTAATCAAACATTTAGAAAAAATACAAAATGGCTGAAAATGTTCTTGAAAAAATAATTCAAAAAAAAAATGAAAGAATAGTGAATTTAAAAAAGACTATTTCATTGGAATCTTTAAAGGAATTAATTAATATAAATCAAAAATTTGTCAATTTTAAAGAAAAAATTGAAAATAACATAAAAGAAAAAAAATTTTCAATTATTGCTGAAATAAAAAAAGCTAGTCCCTCAGCAGGTATAATTATCAAAGATTATGATCCTGTTAAAATAGCTGATACATATAATAACAATAAAGCTACTTGTTTATCAGTTTTAACTGAAGAAGATTTTTTTTTAGGAAACTTAATTCACATTAGTAAAATTAAACAAAAAGTTAATTTACCAATTCTTTGTAAGGACTTTTTTGTAGATAAATTTCAAATACCTCTTGCTAAAAGTTATGGTGCTGATGCAATATTAATAATCTTAGCTGGTGTTTCTGATAAAACTGCAAATGAATTATATGAAGAAGCTTTAAAATTAAATATGTCTGTTATTGTTGAAGTGCATACAGTTGATGAAGCTAAACTAGCACTTAAATTTAAAGATGCCTTAATTGGAATAAATAATAGAGATTTAAAAACCTTAAAAACTGATATAAATACAACTTTTGATATACACAATGTTTTAGTTAATCACTCAGGTCCATTAATTTCAGAAAGTGGAATTAAAACAAAAGATGAGCTTATTGATTTATCCAATAAAACTTCAATAAGAACTTTTTTAATTGGTGAATCACTTTTAAAAAACTTGGATAATAATTCTATTTTTTCAGTCTTATAGTTAAATATACCCCTATTTTACTTGTTTTTTTACTATTGTGAATTGAATAGAACTTTTGTAGAACAGATTTTGTACGATATTTGTTCTTATGCTAACAAAAAAACAAAAAAACCTGCTTTTGTTTATCAACAAAAAGTTGAGAAGCTCTGGAGTTTCCCCATCTTATGAGGAAATGAAGGAGTCTTTAAATCTTAAATCTAAATCAGGAATACATAGACTTATTAGTGCCCTAGAAGAAAGAGGTTTTATTAAAAGACTTGCACATAAAGCAAGAGCTTTAGAAGTAATAAAATTACCTGAAACTGCTTCGGCAAATGATATTTATAATAATTTTTCACCAAGTGTCATTAAAGGTGGTTTGGATGAAGAAAGTCCTTCATCTGACGAAGCTGAAGTTCCAGTTCTGGGTAAAATAGCAGCAGGAACTCCTGTGGAAGCTATTCAAAATGAAGTTTCAAGAATTCCACTACCAAGTAATTTAGAAAAAAATGGAGATTACTTTGGATTAAAAGTTCAAGGTGATTCAATGATTGATGCTGGTATTCATGAGGGTGATACAGTAATTATAAAAAGAACTGATACTGCTGACAACGGGAAAATTGTAGTAGCTTTAATTGATGAACATGAAGCAATGCTAAAAAGAATTAGAAAAAAGGGCAAAGTAGTAGCTCTTGAAAGTGCAAATAAGAACTATGAAACAAAAATTTTTGGCCCTGATAGAGTAAAAGTTCAGGGTATACTAGTATCTTTATATAGAAACTTCTAAAAAAATAGTCTAAATAATATTAATGAATAAAGTAGCAACTAGATTTGCTCCGTCACCTACAGGTGCTTTACATATAGGTGGTGTAAGAACTGCTTTATTTAATTGGCTATATTCTAAAAATCAAAAAGGTGAATTTTATTTAAGAATTGAAGATACTGATAAAGAGAGATCAAAAGAAGAGTATAAGAGTCAAATCATAGAATCTCTTAAATGGATTGGTATAAATTATGATGGAGAGGAATATATTCAATCTAAAAAAATTGAAGACCATATCAAAGTAGTAGATGAATTATTAAAAAATGGTCACGCGTATAAGTGTTATTGCTCAAATGAAGAAATTGATGAACAAAAAAAAAGAGCAAAACAAAAAAAAATTCCTTATATCTATGATAGAAAATGGAGAGATAAAAAAGAAACTGATGCACCTAAAAATATTAAACCTGTAGTTAGATTCAAAAGTAAAATAGATGGAATTTCTATTTTAAAAGATTTAGTTCAAGGAAATGTTGAGATTGATAATAATACTATTGAAGATTTTATAATCTTAAGAAACGATGGCACACCAACCTATAATTTATCTGCTTCTGTAGATGATCATTTAATGAATATGACACATATTATCAGAGGAGATGATCATAAGATAAATACTTTTAAACAAATTCAAATTTATGAAGCAATGAAATGGGATCTCCCTTCCTTTGCTCATATTCCTTTAATACATACAATTGATGGAAAAAAACTTTCAAAAAGAGATAGGGCTTCTACCCTGGATGATTATTCGAAAATTGGTATAATGCCAGAGGCATTAAGAAATTATCTTTTAAGGCTTGGTTGGTCCTATAAAGATAAAGAAATATTTACTCTTGAAGAAAGTATTAAATATTTCAACCTTAATGGAATTGGTAAATCACCTTCAAAATTAGATATGAGCCGAATTTTATCAATTAATGAACATTATATAAAAAACATGAATGAGAAAGATTTATTTAACCAATTACTAAATTATTGCAAAATCTTTAAAAAAGAAATTCAAAAAGATAAAGAGAATAAAATCAAACAATCATTAAATTTTCTTAAAAATAAAGCTAAAACAATGGAAGATATTTTTAATAACAGTCAATATATTATAAATGATGAAGTGAATTTTAATAAAGAAGATTTAAAATTGTTAGATGGCAAAGCGAAAAAAATTATTTCAGAATTTAATGACAAATTCAAAAAAATTAATAACTTAAATAGAGAAAATTTAGAGCCAATTGTGGAAGATTTAATTAAATCAAATGAAACAAATTTTAAAGGAGTTGGACAACCACTAAGAATAGCCTTAACAGGATCAAAATTTGGACCTGGTATTTATGATATAATTATTTCGCTTGGTAAAAATGATGTTGAGAAAAGATTAACTAATAAGGCTTTCTCTTAAAATTAAAGCAACCTCATTTGATGATGACGATTTAGATCTAATACCTTCAAGAGTTTGATTACAATTATCTAATTGTTTTTTAGCTAATTCTGGATTTTTAAGCATATATGTTACGGAATTATAAATTTCTTTTGCATTACATTCGTTTTGTAACAATTCAGGAATAATTTCTTTATCATTTATAATGTTAACTATATTTGCAAACTTAACGTTAACTAATAATTTGAAAATCATAAAATTGATAAAACTAAGTTTATAAATAATTATAGACGGAACATTGGAATTACAAACTTGTAATGAAACAGTTCCAGATTTACAAACAGCAAAAACTGAATTAGATAATATTTCCTGTTTAATAATTTCATTCGAAATTATATCTACATTATCAAAATTTTTGTCTTTTATACGATCAATTATATATTCTTTATTTTCATCTGTTGTATGAAAAACAAAATTATAATCTAAATTTTTGTTATTCATCATTTTAATAAAGTCTAATAATATTGGTAAAAGTGTATGTATTTCTGATTTTCTACTACCAGGAAAAATAGAAACAATTTTTTTATTTTTAGGAATTAAATTATTGATGTCAATTTTATTAGTTTCAATTTTTTCGATTAAAGGGTGTCCAACAAAAGTATTTTTTATATTTTCTTCATCAAAATATTTTTTTTCAAAATTAAATAATAAGAGGACATGATCTATAAATTTTTTTATTTTTTTGACTCTATTTTTTCTCCAAATCCACACTTGAGGCGCTACATAATGAATTGTTTTTATATTATCATTTTTCTGTTTTACTTTTTCAGCAACCCTTAACGTAAAATCAGGACTATCAACACTAAATAAAACATCAGGATTAAATTTTATTATTTCATTAACTGTTTGATCAATTTTTTTTTTTATCTTAAAAATATTAAGTAAAACACTTGTAAAACCTAAATAAGTAATTTCTTCTAAATCAAAAATAGACTTAATACCAATTTTTTTTAAATTTGTGCCTCCTACAGATAAATATTCAATATCTTTAAAATCTTTTTGAAGTTTTGAAATAGCAGTTGATGCTAATTTATCACCTGATGGTTCACCTGTAAGAATAAAAATTTTTTTCATTTTATAGAAATAAAGATTTTATTTTTGTTAGCAAATTTAATGCATTCTTTTTTATCAAGAAAAATGTTTTTTTTTGATTTTAGAACTATCCCCTTAACACCAAATCTTTTACAATCTTTAAGAGTTTTAAGTCCAATAGTTGGTAAATCCATTCTTAAATCTTGTTTTTTTTTAGGAAATTTAATCAAAATACCTTCTGTTTTTTTCTTTAGTTTTGACATCATTTTTTTTGTACCTTCTTTATCTTCCTTTAAAAGAATTTTGTTATTTTTAACGATTAAGGCTTGCACATGATCTAAATTATTAGATTTACCTAAATATCTTATTCCCTTATCTATGGATTTATTATCAAGTTTTGTTGGTTTTGCTTTGGTGTAGATACCCTTTTTAATGGCTAATTCAGGATTAAAATAAATTGAACTTATAACTTTTATATTCTCATTTTTCAAAATCTCAATTATTGATTTAATAATTGCTGCATCACCTAATTTAGCTGCCTTAATTATGCTGGGCATATAATAAAAACCTTTAAAATCTAATCTCAAAGTGGAAAATTTTGGTTTAGCAATTTTTCCAGCAAAAAGTACTTTATTTGATTTATTTTTTTTAATTACACTTATTATTTTTCCAAATTTTCCAATACTTATTCGATATGAATTTTTCTCTTTGGCAAATTTATTTTTTTTTGAAAAATCAATTATGAAATATTTTTTTTTTAATTTTTTAACTTTTTGTAATACTAGATTTGGAAAATCTGTGTCACCTAAAAATAATCCAATCATTTTATTTTGAAAAAGGTGTACAAATTGGCCTTTTTTTATCTTTTTCTAAAAAATTGACTACATCTTTAACAAATTCATTTGATCTAAGTTCTTTGTTAAGATTTTTTAAATTTTCAGTTAAATTTTCATTTTTAAATATTTCTTTGTATGCTTCACTTAATTGTATTATTACCTTATTGGATATATTTTTTCTTCTTAGTCCTATTAAGTTTAAACCTTGAAGAACACTTCTGTTTCCATGAGCTATTCCGTATGGAATAACATCTCTGACTACCCCACACATCCCACCAATCATTGCTGATTTACCTACTCTTGTAAACTGTTGTACTGCTGAATTACCTCCTATAATCACATTTTCTTCTATATGAGCGTGTCCTCCCAATGGGACATTGTTAGCTAAAATAACATTGTCTTCAACTAGACAATCATGAGCAATATGAGATGACACCATAAATAAACAGTTGCTACCAATTTTAGTTAATCCTCCTCCTCCTTTTGTGCCTGGATTTATAGTTACATATTCTCTTATTTTATTATTATTACCTATTACTAGATTTGTTTTTTCACCTTTAAACTTTAAATCTTGTGGATCATTTCCGATAGAAGCAAAAGGATATATAGAATTTTTTTCTCCAATTTTTGTATTTCCTAAAATACTGACATGAGATTGAATGATTGTATCTTTTTCAATCTCAACATTTGCTCCAATTACACAGAATGGTCCTATTTTCACATTTAAATCAATTTTAGCTTTTGGATCTATGATTGCTGTTTTATCTATCATTATTTGTTCTCTCTTAAAAATTCTCTTATATTTTTGGCAGGATAACCCATCACTTTAGTGTTGCTTGGAATATCCTTTATAACACCACTTCCTCCAGCTATATCAACATTATCTCCTATTTTTAAATGTCCAGATATTCCTGCCTGACCTCCAATTCTTACATTGCTTCCTATTATTGAACTTCCAGCAATTCCGACTTGACCAGCTATAATAGTATTTGCACCAATTTTAACATTATGTGCAATATGAATTTGATTATCTAAAAAAGTATTTTTTCCAATTTCAGTATTCGACATCGAGCCACGATCAATTGTTGCACCACATCCTATTTCACAGTTTTCATTTATTAAAACAATGCCAATGTGAGGATATCTAATATTTTTTTCTTTATTAGGAAAAAAACCAAATCCTTTTTTTCCAATAATACAATTATCTAGAATAGTCACATCATTCTTAATTATAGAATTTCTAATAATTGTATTAGATCCAATTTTACAATTTTCTCCAACATGAACATTTTTTTCTATGATTGTATTATGACCTATTTGACAATTTGATCCAATTTTAACATTTCTTCCAATTAAAACATTTTTGCCATGTTTTATCTTATCAAAATTAGTTTTTTCAATTTCATTTACTGTTGTATCATAATCATCATTTATTGAATCTGGATAAAATTTTCCAGTAATCAATGCAGTAGCAATTAAAACATTTTCAACAATAATTGATTGACACGTTGATGGTAAATATTCTTTTAGATTATCTTTTGTTAAACAATATGAAGCTTTCGTAGATTTTGCTTGTTCAGAATATTTTTTTGAATGAAAAAAAGTTATACAATTTTTACTAGCACTATTTAAATCTTTAATATCTTGAATTTTAATAGCCGCGAGATCAAATTTAGTTTCTAAATTCAATAATTTAAATATTTCACTTAACAATATTGATTCTTTTTAGAAAAAAAAGGATTTAACATAATTGCTTTTACCAAAGCAAATTTATGATTGTCATCAATATTTATTGCTAATTATTTCTTATCAACAATTGTCGCTGACCATATAGCATCAGCCATTTTTTTATCATCAACAAAAGCTTCTCCTTGGTATTTCCAAACACGTCCATGAGATCTAATAGCTTTTATTTTAAGGATAAGTTTACAATCTGGTATTACGGGGCTCCTAAAACGAGCCTTTTCAACACCCATCAAAAAAACTAATTTGTTTTCATAAGTTTTTTTATCTAAACCATGTGCAGTTAAAGCTGCAGCTGCTTGACCAAATGACTCAACAATAACTACTCCTGGCATTACAGGTCGACCAGGGAAATGGCCTTGGACAAAAAAACTATCTTTTTTAACATTAACAACACCAGTTGCTGACTCTAATTTCTTAATATCATATATTTCATCTATTAAAAGCATTGGTTCACGGTGAGGAAGCAAACCTTCAATATCTTTTTTATCAAGACGATCCATTATTTAATTTTTTTATTTACTATTTCTAATACTTCTTGGGTTATATCATAAGATGTTTTTGATAGATAGACCCCCTGTTTACTCAAAATAAAATCAATTGAGTTTGCTTTCATATATTCTTCTAAAATTGGATTTATCTTATTTATTAATTGGACTATTTCCTTCTTTTTTTGGTTTGTGAGACTATTTGATAACTCTTTTTTTTTTTATTAAAATTTTTTACATTAACATTATGTATTTTAATTTTTTTTTCTAATTCTTTTTTATCAATGATATTTTGAACTTTTTTAATATCCTCAAGTTCTTTTTTTAATTTTTCTTGATCTTTATTTAAAACATCAATATTTTTTTGATTTTGTTTTTCAAGTTTTTTGGAAATATTTGCTCCTGCTTTTGATTTACTCACTACATAATCTAAATCAAAAAACACTATTTTTTCTAAAGAAATAGCCTGGTTTATATTAAATAAAAAAAATAATAGAATAATTGTTAAACTTTTTAAAATTTTCATTAAAAAGTTGTACCTAAATTAAATCTAAATGTTTCTGTTTCATCAGTCGTTGCTTTAGAAATTGGAGCTGCTAAAGAAAAATTAAGTGGTCCTATAGGCGTAAACCAATCAACACCAAAGCCAACAGAACTTCTTATTTTATTACCATCATCAATAGATGAATCGTAATCAACTCCCCAGATATTTGCTACATCCATAAATATTGCAAAATCTGTTGTTTGACTATTTTCTAATATTTGAGGTAAGGTGGTAGTAAGATTTAGTACAGATGTATAATTACCTCCAATATAATCGTTACCATCTTTAGGTCCAACTCGACCGGATATAAAACCTCTCAATCTTCTCGATGGTATATATAATCTTTCAGATAACTTTACATCATCATTAGTAATTGAATTTACAGCACTTAGATATATAGCTGCTGTAGTTACATTATTTTCATACAGTTCAGTAAAAAATTTATAATTATACTCATTTTTTAGAGTATTAGTGTCACTCACTAAAGGTAAATCTACTGAATAGTAACTTCTAAATCCATCTGAGGTTTGAAATTTTTGATTTCTTTTATCATAATCAACATCAAGTTTTAGAAACGAGTCAAAATAATTTCCTTCTTGTTTTTTCATCCTTGTAGATGCTGATGAATCTGTTTCAATTTTTTCAAAATAATTACTTGTTCCTAATCCTAATCTAACATCATCAAAATATTCAAAATTAGTACCTAAAGCCAATCCTGTTCTATTTGTTTTATATCCAAAATCTTTAAGTTTATCATTTTCTAAAGCCTCCAATGTTGTGTAAATACTTTTATCTGTATTTCTAAAATTAGGATTTACGACTGAAAAAATACCTTTTATAGAGTCTTCACTAAGAGTTAAATTAGAAATTAAACTTATTCCTCTTCCTAAGAAATTATTTTCTCTAATTCCCGCGCCAATTGAGCTTCCAGCAGTCCCAACACCAGCTGAGGCAGATATTTCACCAGTAGGTTTTTCTTCAACCATTATATCAATAATTCTTAGTTCCTCACTTGATCCTGTTTTTACTTCACTTTTAACGCTTTTAAAAAAATTTAAATTTTGAATATTATTTACAGTTTTGTTTACCAATATTTCATTGTATGGATCACCTTCATCAATCTCAAACTGGTTTCTCATAACACTTTCTTGTGTAACGTTATTACCTAATATATTAAAACGTTCTATGAAAAATTTTTTTTCTGGCTCTTGAATCTGGAAAGTTAGATTGATTTTATTGCTATCTAAATTTTCTACTACATCTACATTAATTGATTCATATTGTTCATTTAACGCATTTATCTCGATTTTCTCCAAAATATTTTCTAATCCATTAATAGAATAAGGTTCATCTTCTAATTTATCTAGAGTGGTGAATAATTTTTCAAAGTTTTCTTTATTATAATCAACAGGCAATTTAACATCTAAATTTCCAAAATAAAATTTTTCTCCAGCATCAATATTGAATATCAATTCAAATTCATCTTCATTTATAAGTTTTGCGAAAGATGAATTTATTTTTACGCCATAGTATCCTTTATTAAGATAAAAATTCTTTAACAATCTATTGTCCATAATTAATATATTTTCATTTAAAAATTTTTTTCCTGATATAAATTTCCAAAATTTATATTCTTCACTTATAATTGTTCTTTTGAGTTTTTTATCTTTGTAAATTTTATTTCCTATAAATGAAATTTTTTTAATTTTGGCTTTTTCACCTAATTCAATTTGATAAGTAACATCTATCCTATTATCATTTAGATCATTTATAAAAACTTCTACTTTAGAAAAATAGTAACCCAACGATCTTAAAGATGAAATAATACTATTTTTATCTTGCTCTAAAAAAATTTCATTAAATGATGATCTTGATTTAAGTTTTAAATCACTAAGAACAACATTTCGAATTTTCTGAGCTTTAATTCCCTCATATTTAATTTCTTGTATTATAGGATTCTCAACAACATTTATTTCTAATATATTATTTTCAAATTCAACATTTACATTTTTAAAAAAACCAGTTTCATATAATTCTTTTAAAATAAAATTAACTTTATTTTCATCAATATCATCATTGGTTTTTACAGTAGTAAAAATTTTAATTGTATCTGATGTAATTCTTTCATTACCAAGAATTTTTATTTCCTTAATTATCTCAGCAAAACTACTATTTATCAAAATAGAAGAAATGAATATAATTTTTAAAAATAATCTATACATAAAATATTTTATATCCTATAAAAAGAAGTTTTATATACCTATTGAGTTCATTTTGAAACTTACATAATCTCTTAGAGCATAAATATCTTCAACGTTTTTAGCCTTTATTTTCTTATATTTTTGAAATTCCTTTAAATTTGAAAATTTAATTATCAAGGTAACTAATTTTTTATAATCAATTTTTTTTTCCAAAAATTTATAAACCAAATTATCATTGATAGTAATTAAAACTGTTTCAAATAAAGATGATTTATTGGGTAGTTTATTTAATATGTTAATTAGCGGAAATTTAACAGTATCGACTTTATCTAGTTTAAGATTGTTTAAAATTTTTATATTCAATGGTTTATTTTGAATATTTTTGATAAAAACATTTTTTAAGGAATTTTGAATAGGAATTCTCATATCAGGTTCATGAACAAGAATTTTCACTAAACCATTTTTAAATTTTATAATTGCATGAATGTAAGATTTTGGATGAGTTAAAATAGAAATTTGTTCATAACTTATATTAAAAATATTTTTTGCCTCAATAACTTCAAATACCTTATTCATTAAAGTTGATGAGTCTATCGTGATTTTTTTTCCCATTTTCCAATTAGGATGTTTTAATGCATCTTTTAATTTAATTTTTTTAAATTTTTTTTTTGAAAAATTTACAAAGGGGCCACCAGAGGCTGTTATATAAATTTTTTCTATCTCGCTACTATTATGATTTTGCAATAAAGAAAATATTGAAAAATGTTCTGAGTCAATTGGTATAAAATTTGTATTGTATCTTTTTATTTGTTTTTGAATTAAATCCCAACCACAAATTATAGACTCTTTATTTACTACAGCTAAATTTTTAGAAAATTTTGCACATTTTAGAGTAGGTTTTAATCCATCTAATCCAGAAATCGATACCATTGAATAATATAATTTTTTTCCTAAGAAAATTTTATCTAAAGATTCAAAATTATTAAAAATTTTAATTTTATTTTTTTTTAGTTTAGATTTTGCTTCTAAAAATTTTTTTTTATCGTTAATGATAATTTTTTTTACTTTAAATTCTTTGACTTGTTTTAAAATTTGATTGATGTCTTTATTTGTTGATAACAATTCTATTTTAAAATCTGTTTTGTTTCTTCTTATAACATCTATAGTATTTTTTCCTATTGAGCCTGTAGATCCTAAAATAATAATCTTTTTTTTCATACATTTAAATATCCTGTTAAATTAATTAGATAAACAACTGGAAAAGTAAAAATCATTCCATCAATTCTATCCAATAGTCCACCATGTCCTGGGATTATTTTTCCTGTATCTTTTATTTTAGATAATCTTTTAAAGTATGAAATTATTATATCTCCAATCTGACTCACAGTTGAAATTATTAATGTTAATATAAAAAATTGAATTGGAATATTTGTGTAATTTATATAATTTGAAATTATTGTTAAACAAATTAAAGATAAAAAATATCCACCAATCATACCAGCATAAGTTTTTTTGGGACTTATTTTTGTTAATTTAGGTCCTTTAAATATTTTACCAAAAATATATCCACCAATATCAGTTGAGATACATATTAAGATTATAAAAAAAACTAAACTTAATCCAAGAGAAAGTTCATAAAAAGTGTAAAAAGAAAAAATCAAAAAAAGAAATCCAAAGACCCTATAATTTTTTTTTTTAGTCATCATATGCCATTCATAACAAGATACAAAAAGACAGATAGATGTAAAAAAAATTAGCATATAAGCACCCGAAATTATAAAATACAATGCTAGTGGAATTAATATGAGTGAACTGAATATTCTTTTTGTTAAATTATTCATTAAATCTTGCCAAAATTTCTCTTTATATTTTTAAATTTATTAATAATTTTATTATAATCTTTTTCATTAAAGTCAGGCCAAAGTTTTTTTTCAAAAAAAATTTCTGAATATGCTAATTGCCATAATAAAAAGTTACTTAACCTATGTGTATTTCCTGTTCTAATTAATAAGTCGGGATCAGGTATATTTTTAGTTTGTAAATATTTTACCAAATTTTTCTCATTAATTTTATCTCTTTTTTTTTCTAATTCTCTAAAAGCATTTATAAGTTCAAATTTTGAGCCATAATTTAATGCTAAATTAATTTGAAGTTTTTTATTTTTACTAGTTTTTTTTTCAGAAGTAATTAGCAACTTATTTAATTTTTTTGAAAAATTTTTTACACCAATGATTTTTAATCTTATATTTTGTTTGTTTAATTCTTCAATTCTGTTAATTAAAAAACTTTCTAACAAACTAAATAAATAATTTATTTCTTTTTTTGGTCTTTTCCAATTTTCAGTAGAAAAAGCATACAAAGTTAAAAATTTGATTTTATTTTTAAGAGTTTCTTTTATAATTTTTTCAACAGTCTTTAATCCAGCTTTATGTCCCGCATTTCTTGAATTTTTGTTCTTCAAACCCCATCTTCCATTACCATCCATAATAATGGCTACATGACTAAGAGGATTCATATTGTCATTATTTCTTTTTCTTTACTTGTAACTTTTTCATCAACAATTTTTATATGCTTATCAGTAATAGTTTGAACATTTTTTTCAGAAGATTTCTCCTGATCCTCACTAATCTCTTTTGATTTGAGTAATCTTTTTAATTCTTCATTTGCATCTCGTCTAATATTTCTGATTGAAATTTTACATTTTTCACCCATAGACTTAATTAATTTTTTTAATTCTGTTCTTCTTTCCTCGTTTAATTCTGGAATTGGCAATCTAATTAATTGTCCATCTATTTGGGGATTAAGTCCTAATTCAGATTTTTTTATAGCGGCATCTACTAGTGCTACATTATTCTGATCCCATATTTGAATATTTATCATTCTTGGCTCAGGTGTGGTGATGCTTCCTATCTGATTGATTGGCATTTGTTGACCATAAACATCAACTTTTATTAGATCAAGCATAGCAGCATTGGCTCTACCTGTTCTCAAAGATGATAGCTCCTTGGAAAAAACTTCAATAGCTTTATCCATTTTTAAGCTATGAGATTTTTCATCAAACATTATTCACCTATTTTTATTCTGCTAAACTCCTTGATCTTTAAATCATTGATAGCTAGCTCTTTAATAATATCTTGAACTTTCTTTTTTGGTTCCATAACCCAAGCTTGCGTTAAAAGAGCATTTTCTTCTTTAAACTTATTCATCTTACCTAAACTAATTTTTTTAGCAATATCTTCAGGTTTGCCAGAATTTTTTAATTCCTCTGTTACCAATTCTTGCTCTTTATCTATTATAGATTTATCAATTAAACTAGACTCTAAAGCTAAAGGATTTGAGGCTGCAATGTGCATAGACAATTGTTTTCCAAAATTTTTTATTACATCAGAATTTTCTTTAGTTTCTAGAGATACCACAACAGCTAATTTAGCTAAATTATCTTTAACAACAGTGTGTAAGTATTGATAATTAGTTGATGTTGAATTTGATATAGTTTTAGTTTTTCCAATTGTAATTTTTTCTCCAATTTTAGCAATCAAAGCTACTAAGTTTTCTTCAACTGTAATTCCATTTTTCATTTCTGTTTTTTTTAATTCTTCTATATTTGAGTCTTTTTCGTTATTTAATTCACTCAATTCTTTAACAAAATTTACAAAATTTTCATTCTTAGCAACAAAATCAGTTTCACAATTGACTTCTATTATTGATGTTTTTTTTTCATCTCCACTAACAGCAACAACACCTTCTTTAGCATCTCTTGACATTTTTTTAGAAGCTTTGGAAATACCTCTTACTCTTAATATTTCTACAGCTTTATCTAAATCACCACCAGATTCTTTTATAGCTAAATTGCAATCTTTAAATCCAGCGCCAGTTGCTTCTCTTAATTTTTTTACTTTTTCAATATCACTCATTTAATTTAGTTTCTCTTTTTTTGAAAATTTTTTTTCAAGTTTTTCTCTATCAAGTTCTTCTACAGTTTTATTTTTTTTTGAATTCTCTTTTTTCTCTAAAGTTTTTTTAGTTTCAACAACAGGTACTTCTTTTTTTGCAGAAATTATTGTTTCTTTAATCAAGTTACAATATAAATCTATAGATCTTCTAGCATCGTCATTACCTGGTATAGGAAAATCAATTCCATCTGGATTTGAGTTACTATCTAAAATTGCAATAATTGGAATACCTAATTTTACAGATTCTTGAATAGCTAGTGACTCATAATTAGTATCAATTATAAAAACTAAATCTGGAACTTTTTTCATCTCAGCAATTCCACCTAAAGATCTTTGAAGTTTGTCTTTTTTTACACTCATCTTCAATAATTCTTTTTTAGTAAAACCACGATTTTCTGATACCAAATCAAGTTCTAGTTTTTTTAATTTTTTAATTGAGTTTGATATAGTTCCCCAATTTGTAAGCATACCACCTAGCCATCTATAATTAACAAAGTATTGATCTGTTTCTTTTGCTACTTCTGCTATTGCTTCAGATGCTTGCTTCTTTGTTGATACAAAGAGAATTTTTCCATTATTTGAAATTGTTTCATAAATTTTTTTTAGAGCAACTTTTGTTAACTCAAGCGTTTGTGTTAGATCAATAATATGGATTGAATCTCTTTTACCAAAAATGTATTTTTTCATTTTTGGGTTCCATCTGAGAGTTTTATGCCCCAAATGTACACCAGCTTCTAATAATTGTTGTATTGTTACGTTAGGTATTTTCATATTTTTTTCCCGGTTAAGCCACCACAGTAATTTCCAAAAAGGACCGGAGGTATTTAACCAAAAACTGTGTGCGTGTTAATTTAATTTGATAATTATTTACAAATTTTTTCGATAATTAACAAGCATAAATTAGCTAATTGTGGCTGATATTTCTTTGTTTCTGATAAGATTTAAAGTTTTTCTATCTAAATTTCTCTTATTCTCTAACTGAAATATGAGGTTTTTATCATCTTTTTGAAAAACTATGTTAACTAAAGTTTCTCCATTTTTACTTAAAAAATTAGAAATTTCATCTAATTGTTTTTCAGTTTTGATATCAAAAGTAACTTCTTTAATTGGTTTATTAATCAATTCTGATAAGGATCCAATTTTTTGAATACTAACTCTTTTAAATCTATTTTGGTCATCTGAAGTTGATTTAATAACATTTAATATTAATGAATTTCCTTCTTTCAAAATTTCACGGTTTAAATCTAATAAATCTGAAAAAATAAATAACTCAAAAACACTTGATAAATCTGTTAGCTTTAAAATAGCGTAAGAATTACCTTTTGCTGTTTTTCTTTCTTGTATTTTAAGTAAAGTAGCAGCAATATTTGAATTTTTAATATCATCAGAATTAGTAAATGTTTGATAATTTATTATTTTGTAATCATAAAAATAATCTTTGAACTGGTTTAAAGGATGATCTGAAATAAAAAATCCAACAGCCTCAAATTCTTTTGATAATCTTTCTTCAAATTTCCAATCTTCAATTGGGGTAATTATATCATTTTTACTTATTTCTGTTTCACCAAATAAATCTATTTGATTAGCAGATTTATTTTCAAAAATATTTTTTGTCTTTGTTATAAGATTTGGTATAGAATTAAATAAAGACTGTCTGTTTTTATCAATGCTATCAAACGCTCCTGCTTTAACTAATCCCTCTAATTGTAATTTATTTATATCTTTAGGATTTACTCTATTAATAAAATCATTAATTGATTTAAATTTCCCATTCTGAATTCTTTCATTTGCTATATTTGATATAGCTTCATAACCTACAGCTTTTATTCCACCTAATGCATAGAAAAATTTATCTTCATCAGTTCTAAAGTCTGCAAAACATTCATTAATATCAGGTCTAATTATATTTATTTCTAATCTTTTTAATTCTTCATAAAACTCATTAAGTTTATTTTGATTAGATAAATCCATAGTCATAGATGCTGCAATAAACTCCTTTGGATAATATGTTTTTAAAAATGCAGTTTGATATGAGATAATTGCATAAGCCGCTGCGTGACTTTTATTGAATCCATATTCTGCAAAAGGTTCTATCTTTAAAAAAATTCCTGCAGCTACATCCCTGCTAATTCCATTATTGACAGCCCCTGAAATAAAATTTTGTTTTTGTTTTTCAAGTTCAGCTCTCTTTTTTTTTCCCATTGCTCGTCTTAATAAGTCGGCTTGGCCTGCTGTAAATCCAGATAATTTTTGAGCAATTTGCATCACTTGTTCTTGATAAATAATAACACCATATGTTGGTTTTAAAATATCCTCTAAGAGTGGATGTAAATAATCAGGCGTTTGTCTTCCATGTTTACAATCATTATAAATTGGTATGTTACTCATAGGACCAGGACGATAAAGAGCAACTAAAGCAATTATATCTTCAATATGATTTGGTTTCATTTGTATTAAAGCTTCTCTCATACCAGCACTTTCTATTTGGAATAAACCAACTGTTTTACCTGAAGACAATAAATCAAAAACCTTTTGATCATCATATTTTATGTCTTCTATATTAAACTTATTTTTTTTCTTTCTTATAAGTTTTTGAGTATTATTTATAACCGTTAAAGTTTTAAGTCCTAAAAAATCAAATTTTATCAAACCTGCATTTTCGGCTGAGTACATATCAAATTGTGTTGAGGGTAGTAATAAGTTTGATGTATTATCTTTATACAGTGGAACAATTTCTGTTAATTTTTTATCAGCTATAACAACTCCTGCTGCATGAGTAGCTACATTTCTATTCAATCCTTCTAATTTTAAAGAAAGATCTGTAAGTTTTTTTACTTTTGGATCATCATTTATTAATTTTTGAAGTCTAGGTTCGCTCGCTATACATTCAGTTAAATTTTGAGGTCTAGATGGATCAAAAGGTATCATTTTTGAAATACTATCTACAAAACCATATGATAAACCCATCACTCTACCAACATCTCTTATAACCATTCTTGCTTTTAATTTTCCAAAAGTAATTATATGAGCAACACTATCTTTGTATTTTTTTGTTAAATATTCAAAAACTTGATCTCTTTTTTCTTCACAAAAATCAATATCAAAATCGGGCATTGATATTCGGTCAGGATTTAAAAATCTTTCAAAAATCAAATTATATTTTATTGGATCCACATCTGTAATAGATAAACACCAAGCAACTAAAGAACCTGCACCTGAGCCTCTACCTGGGCCAACTGGGATTTCATTATTTTTGGCCCATTTTATATAATCGGATACTATTAAAAAATAACTCGAATATTTCATTTCTATAATTATATTGAGTTCATGGTTTAGTCTATCTTTGTATTCTAAATAATCTTTATTTGATAAAATATTTTCTTTATCAATTTTAAAAATATCTTTAAATTTATTGATTAAACCTTTTTCCGATTCATTTCTTAAAATATCATTAGCATTTCCTCCTTTTTCAGAACTAATGTTTGGTAAATTTGGTTCAGAAGCTGAAGGTTTGAAACTACACCTTAAGGGAAAGTTGTAATTATTTTCTAATGCTTCAGGAAGATCAGAGAACAAATCTGACATTTCAGAATCATTTTTTAAATAATGATGATTACTAAATTTAACTCTATCTTTTTCATTTATATATGTTTTATTTTTAATACAAATTAATGCATCATGAGCTTCATGCATGTCTCTATTAATATAAAAGACTTCATTTGTTGCAATGATTGGTATTTTTAAGTTTAAAGATTTTTCTAAATTAAATTTTTCATAAATTTTTTCATTTGAATCATTATGACGTTGTATCTCGAGATAAAATTTATCATTATATTTAGACTTTAATTTAGAATATAATTCAATAATTTCTGAAAATTTTCCTTTTTCAAAAAGTTTACCAAAAAATCCAAGGATGGTACCTGAAAATATAGCCAAACCCTCTGTATCTTCTAATAATTCTTCAAAATTTACATGGGGTTCAGAAATTTCATCATTATGCAAATATGATGATGAGGATAATTCAATAATTCTCTTATATCCTTTTTCATTAAGAGCAAATAAAGGCAGTAATCCAATAGTATCACCAAACTTAAAATTAATTTGAGTTCCTATTATTGACTGAACTCCAGTTTTCGAAATTTTTTCAGCAAACTCTAATGCTCCACATAGATTTGAGGTATCGCATAATGCAATTGATCTAATCTTATTTTCTTTAATAAAATCTTTTAGATCATCTATTTTTATAGCCCCTTCACAAATTGAATATTGTGTATGTAATTTTAAATGATTGAATTTTTGTATTTTAGACTCAGGCATTAATGGTTTTTATATTACCATTAACTATTTCCAATAAGCAATCTGCCTTATTAGCAAAAAATCTATTGTGAGTTGCAAATATAATTAAACGATTTGAATTTAATTGTTTTTTAAGAATTTCAAAAATTATTTTTGCAGTATTGTTATCTAAACTTCCTGTTGGTTCATCGGCCAATAAAATCTGAGGATCATTAACAACGGCCCTAGCAATAGAAACTCTTTGTTTTTCACCTCCAGATAATTCTGATGGATAATGGTCAGATCTATTAGACAAACCAACTTTTTTTAATAAATCTTTGGCTTTATTTATAGATAAACTTTTATTATTACCAGCAGCTAAACTGGCTAAATATATATTTTCTAATGTAGTGAAATCTGGAAGTAAATTATCTTGTTGATAAATAATACCAATTTTTTTTGATCTTAAAATATCATTATCTTTTTGGTTATTAAAGTTTATTTGTTTATTCTCAAAAACAACAGAACCCGAACTAGGTCTATCAATTAAAGAAAGTATATTTAATAAAGTAGATTTTCCAGATCCAGATGGACCCATTAATGAATAAATTTTTCCTTTTTTAAAACTATAATTAATTTTTTTTAAAACATTAATTTTTTTGGAATTATCAAAAAATTTATTTAAATTTGAAAGTTGTATTAAATTATTCATATTTTAATGCCTTTATTGGATCTAATTTTGCAGCCTTCATAGCTGGAAAAATTGAAACTATTATTGTGATTAAAATTGAACATATTGAAATTATAAATATTGAGCTTGGATTAATTTCAGAAGGCATAGTACTCAAAAAATATATTTCTTCAGGAAATAAACTTATATTAAAGACAGTACTGAAAAATTGTCTTAAATTCTCTACATATAAAGAGAAAGTTACTCCTAAAATGATTCCAAATATTGTTGCAGATGTTCCAATAATTACACCAATTAAAAAAAAGATCTTTATAATTGATTTATTTAAAACTCCAATTGACTTCAAAATTGCAATTTCACGAGTTTTATTTTTAACTAATATTGTTAAACCTGAAATAATATTAAATGCAGCAACAATAATAATTAAAGATAAAATTATAAACATTACATTTCTTTCTACTTTTAAAGCAGAAAATAATGAATTATTCATATCAGACCAACTATAAACAAACTCATTGGGAAAAATTTTTTGAACAATATATTTTTGATTTTCAATATTTTGGGGATTTTTCAAATAAATTTCTAAATTTCTGTCTAAATTCTTTAAATTAAAAAATTCTTCAAGTGTCTCTAAATTAATAAAAGCAACATTATTATCAAAATCATTTAATCCACTTTCAAATAACGAAGATATAATAAAAGTTTTTTGTTTTGGTAAATTGCCTATAATTGTTTCAATACCAGCTGATGACATTAAAGTAATAGAGTCACCTATTTTTAAATCTAATGCAAAACTTAATTCTTTTCCAATAGATATATTATTTTTTACTAAATTATTTTTTTTGCCAACAAAAGTTTTATCTTTAATCATGTCTAAATTTGAAAAATCTTCATTTAAATAACCTCTCAGTAAAATTCCCTTAGAAGTATCGCTCTTTATAATAATTGCTTCCCCTGAATTACTTAAAATCAAATTTTTAGATATTTGATTAAGGCTATTATTTTTAAGATTAATAATATCTATTTTTTCTTCATAAGGTTTTACAGTTATATGGGCATTAAAACCTACAATCTTATTAATTAATTCTGTACGAAAACCATTCATAACAGACATAACAATAATCAATACTGCAACACCTAGACCAATGCCTATAAAAGAAAAAATTGAAATAACGTTTAAAAATCCGTCTTTTTTTCTAGCCTTTAAATATCTAAATGTAATTTCTTTTTCTAAAGGAGAAATCAATTTGTTACTTTTTGTTCAGTTATAAGTTTGATGATGTCTTTTAATTTTAGTTTCTGTGACTCTTTTCCAGTTTCTTTAAATTCTAACAACTCACCTTCAGTTTGTTTTCCAATAATTATTTGATATGGAGCTCCAATTAAATTCATCTTTTTAATTTTTGAAGAAAAATTTTCATCTGTATCATCAATTATCGCATCAATATTATTCTTCTCTAATTCCCAAAATATATTGTTGGCTTTGTCTAATGCTGAATTGTCATTTTTATTAATCATAGGAATTATAGATATCTCATATGGTGCAACAGAAATTGGCCATTTCATGACTTCATTTTTTTCATCATATTTTGCCTCAATTATAGCTCCTACTAATCTTGATACGCCTATTCCATAAGAGCCCATTTTGACAAAATCTTTTTTTCCACCAGGTAAATCTACTGATGCCTCCATGGGTTTTGAATATTTGTCTCCAAAATAAAAAATATGTCCAACTTCAATACCTTTCGTAATTAATCTATTTTCATCCAAAACTTTTTTTTCAAATTCTTCTTTGTTAAATTTTTCATCAGTTACTGAATAATATTGTTCATATCTATTTCTCATATCATTTAGAGATTTTTTCTCTAATTTTGTACTATCGGTATTTAAGTCAAAGACTCTCTTATCTGTAAAAATTTTACTTTCACCTGTTTCAGCAAGAATTATAAATTCATGTGAAAGATTTCCACCAATAGGTCCCGTATCTGCTGCCATCGGTATTGCTTTTAAATTTAATCTTTTAAAAGTTTTTAGATAAGATAAGAAAAATTTATTATATGAAAAAAGTGCCTCCTCATCAGATATATCAAAAGAATATGCATCTTTCATATAAAATTCTCTGCATCTCATAATTCCAAACCTTGGTCTTATTTCATCTCTAAATTTCCATTGAATGTGATATAAA
>MDTB01016681.1_pt1 | contig 28153 bp, 28 predicted proteins | sample 811161 | NCBI WGS metagenome assembly MDTB01 (sample SAMN05326650, study PRJNA326480) | marine metagenome | isolation source: seawater | place: Mediterranean Sea | collected 2009
AGAGAGATTTACAAGAAAAAAGAATGATGAAGTTTTTCCAAGACAAGCAATAGATTATTGCCTATCTAATAGCAATATAACTGGAAAAGACTTGGATGCGGTCGCGATTGCGAGTTTTATTTGTCCTTTTGATGATAACCTAGTTCAAAAAAGCGCTTGGACTGTTAATGATTATGTAAAAGAACAGGAATTAAGATGGAAACCATTCTTAGTTGATAAAACTGATAAGAAATTAAAATCTCTATTAGAAATTTTTCCAGAAAAAATATTATTAGATCAATATCCAAACAATTACTGGAAAAGCATGTTTAAAGACCCAGATAGATTAGTTAAACATAGGTCGGGTAGATTAAAGGTAATTTCTGATTATTTAAAAATTGATCAAAAAAAGGTTAAAGCAATTGATCATCATAAAGCGCATGCATACTATTCATATTATACATCAAACATGATTGGGAAAAATGTACTATCTTTTACCGCTGACGGTTTAGGTGATAATTTAAACGCTACAATTAGCACTTTTGATGAAAATGGCAGTTGGAAAAGACATTATGCAACAGACGAGTGTGGAATAGCTAGAATTTATAGATACATCACATTATTGCTAGGAATGAAACCAAATGAGCATGAATTTAAAGTAATGGGACTGGCACCATATGGAAAAGAAAAGTATGCGCATGAGGCTTTTAAAGTATTTGAACAAACACTAGACGTTGAAGATACAAAATTTGTTTGGAAAATCAAACCAACAGATAGTTATTACTGGTTTAAAGAAAGACTTGAGGGGATTAGATTTGATTCGATTGCATGGGGATTACAAAATTGGGTTGAAAATTTACTAATAAAATGGACAAAAAATTCAATAAGGAAATATAAAATTTCAAATATTATTTATTCTGGTGGAGTTGCAATGAACATTAAAGCCATGGGAAAGTTAGCGGAATTAAAAGAGGTAAAAAATTTATTTGTTGGAGGCTCTGCCAGTGACGAGTCTTTAGCTATAGGCTCAGGTATTTGTTTAAGTGAGGATTTAAAATTAAAAAAAAAAGAAATATGGCGTGCAACAGATTTTTCTAGAATCGAAACTTTATATTTAGGACCAAAAGCTCAAAATATTGATGAAAACAAAATTGTAAATAACTTAGACAAAAACAAATATTCTTATGAAGGTCACCCCACAGCAAAAAAGATTGCTCGTTTTTTAAGTGAGGGAAAAATAATTGGAAGGTGTGCAGACAGAATGGAGTTTGGCCAAAGAGCTCTTGGAAATAGATCAATTTTAGCCGATCCAACTAATATAATGATTAAAGAAAAAATTAATAGCGCGATAAAAAATAGAGATTTTTGGATGCCATTTGCCCCAATCATCTTAGATACATATGCACCAAAATATCTTAAGAACCCAAAAAAAATGGAGTCACCTCACATGACTATAGGGTTTCAAACAACAGAATTAGGATATAAAAAAATGATTGCTGCATGCCACCCGGCTGATAAGAGTGCAAGACCCCAAATTCTAGAAAAAAAACACAATAAAAAATTATACGAAATTATAGAGGAATTTTCTCTAATTAAAGATTGTGGAGCCGTATTAAACACAAGCTTTAATTTACACGGGTACCCAATAGTCAACACACCTAAAGATGCTTTTTACGTTTTTGAAAATAGTGATTTAGATATACTTGTGCTTGATAACTTCATTGTAAAAAAAAATGAATATTAAAAAAGAACGTCACTGGCAACAAAGAGTATTAAAAGACTTTAAAAAAAAAGTCCATCAAAAGTTAAGATCGAAAATAAAAAAATTTTTAAAAAATACTTAATAAATCATTTAAATCTATTTAATGATAATTTAAAATTTCCTGTCGAACTTTTTAAAAATAAAAAAGTTCTTGATTTAGGGTGTGGAACTGGCGAAGTTGATATAATACTAAACTCTTTCGGTGCAAAGTGTTACTGTTATGATTTTAATGAAATATCTATTAATAGAGCAAATTTTTTAAAGAATAAATATAAAATTAAAAATTTATTCTTTAAGAAAAAAAATATTGAAGACTTAAAAATTAAAAAAGAATTTTATGATATATCTGTCTCCTTCGGTGTTTTAGCTCATGTATACGACCAAGAGAAGTTATTTAGAAAATTAAGTGAGTCCACAAAAAAAGGGGGTTATATAATTCTAGGCTATGTTGAAGATGGAGGTCTTATTCAAAGGTTATTACATAGAGCTATTATAAGAAAAATAAGTAAAAAAAATAATAAAGATGTTTTTGTTTTAGCAAAGAAAATATTTTCAGAACATATTAACAGATCGATGAAATTTGGATTAAGAAGCGAGGAGGGAATAATAAATGATTATCTAGTAAATCAGGCTTATATTGGTACACCTATGTCAAAAATAATTAGTTGGCAAAAGAAGTATAATTTAAAAATTTATTCAAAAAGTCCAGATGCCTCATTACCTTTCAGAGTAGATCCTGGTTTTCAAAACCCAAAACTTGAAGATAAAATTGAAAGAGAGCTATTTGCAATTTCAAACTTAAGATCAGTATTTTCCCAAAAAACTGACTCAAAAGTTTTCAGAGATATTTTAAAAAATGATAAAAATTTTATTCAAAAAGATATTACTAAATTAGTAAATTTACTCACTCAATTCCTTCAAAGAGAAAACAATAAAATAAGTAAAAAAGAGTTGTTTACAATGATTAAATATCAAAAAAAACTGATAAAAAAAATTAATAAAATTAACAATTTAATGACTAATTATACTACTATTAATTTTCAAAAACTAAGCAATGAAATTATAGATATCTTTTCTGAAATATCAAAAAAAAATTTTTCTTTTAATTCTTTAAATAAAAAAATTAAATTTTTATTCAAAGGCTATAATGGCCTTGGAACTTCTTATATTATTTTTAAGAAAATATGAGATGCTCGTTTTCATTTATAAGACTATGGAATTATTTAAATATTTATTTTTTGAAACCATTTGATGCAGTAAACGATACTATTACCTCGGACTTAATGCTAAAGTTTAAATGGAAAAATAATTACACAGAAATAGGCTCAGGCGATGGCATGTTCAGCTTTATTATGCATGGAAATGATTTCCCTTTATGGTTTGATAGATATTTAAATGTAGACACGACCAAAAAAAACATTTTTGAGAAAACTGAAAACATAATATTCCCAAAATTTAAAAAAAAAAAATTTAAAATATCACCTAAATTAAGTTTAGACGCTAGAAAACATCACATTAATTTCGTAAAGAGACTGAATTTTTCAAAACAATTTAAATGCGCCAACTATGAAAAATTTAGATTTAAAAAAAATTTCCATAAGCAATTTTTTATTTACACACCGCATGGTTTAAAAAATTATCAAAAAATTTTAAAAAATATCTCAAAAGTTTTAAAAAAAAATGATAAAGTTTTTGCTTTAGTTTATTTAAAAAATGTAAATCAAAACTTCATTTTTTATAACTTAGCAAAAAAATCTAAAGGAAAATTTAAAAAATTTTTCTCTATAATGGATAATGGAAGATTTAATGAAGCAAAAAAAATTTCTAAAAACTTTATGGAATGGAAAAAATCCTTTTCACAAAATAGATTGGTTATCAAAGATTATTACACAGGCTTATCACCATTTGCATGGAAAGTTTACGATATTCAAACTAGGCCAATTTTGAAAATATTAATTAGTTTCTTCTCTATTATTCCATTTTTTTTGAGAAGATTAATTAAATTTATCTGGATGGTGTTTTTTTACCCAGTGATATGTTTGACTTATATTGGTTGTTCAAATATCAGGAAATCATACAAAAATGAAAATTGCTATATCGCTTTCGAATTAAAAAAATATTAAATACCGTTAATTTCTAAATTTTTAAGCTTCAATTATCAAAATAAAAAACATGAACAGATTTTTTCATATTTTGAAATCTATAAGATTTATACTATTCTCAAAAATTAATTTTCGAGATCCAAAAAAAAAGAAAATTATTGTTTTTGATTGTGACACACAAAGTTATGTAAAAAATTTTTTTTCTAAAAAGATTAGCTTTGTTCTCACAACCAGATCTTACAAGTTCAAAGAAATTTATATATCGCCAACAATTTTATCTTTTGTGATTAAAAATTTTTTTAAAAGAAGTATAAAAAAAAATTATTTAATAATCTTGATAAAACTTATAAATCCAAAAGTTATTTATACTATTATAGATAACAGCCCTGATTTTCATTATATTTATAAAATATTTGAAAAAAAAATTAAATTTTTGGCTATTCAGAATGCAACCAGAGAGTATCGGATGATGAAAGTAAAAGATACCAGAGAGGTATATTTACCTGAATATTATTGTTATTCTGAATACGATAAAAATTATTTTCTTCGAAAAAAAATAGCTATTAAAAAGATTAATATTTCAGGATCTTTCAGAAATTCTTTAGCATTAGAATATATTAAAAAGAAAAAAAATTAAAATTAACAAAAAAAAATTTGATATATGCGTTATTGGTGAGGCAGATAAAATTTGGCAAAAAGAAAATTCTAATCAAAAAATGATCGATAAAAGAAATGTAAATAGAATTATGAAAGATGGCGACCATATAAAGAAATTAGGATACAGCGGGGGTTTGATAGGATTTTACGCCCACACGCTCAGCAAAAAATTCAATCTAAAAATGGTTATTGCAGGAAAATTTGAAGAAGGAACGAGAGAAAGAGAATATGAATTAAATTTCTATAAGCACTATTTAAAAACGGATGATTTTAATCTAATTCCCAATGAACCAGAAAAATTTTCTAATTATGCATTAGTGCTCCAAAGTAGACTAATTTTAGCTACAGACTCCACTTTGTTAAGGGAAGCCATAGGATTAGACAAAAAGATTTTTGCCTGCAATTACTCAGGTCATTCAGATATAAATTTTTTTGACAACAAGCTAAAAAAATTTTCAACAACAATAAATTCATATGAAGTTTTTGAAAAAAAAATTTTAGATGCTTTAAAGATCTCTGAAAAAGATTATTTTAGATACTTAGGAAAAAATAAAAATTATATCATGAATAATTCAAAAAATTTTCATGAAAAATTTCAAAATAGAGTCTTTAAAATAATAAAATAATTTTCAGAAATTTGATGAAAAAAATAAGTATTAAAAAAAATAGTCCTTTTATTTTAGAAGAGAGTAAAACAATTTTTCAAGCAATAAAAAAAATTCAAGACAATAAATTTAAAACTTTAATAGTGACGAGAGGAAAAAAATTAATCGGAACATTAACTGACGGCGACATAAGAAGAGGAATGCTTAGAGGATTAGATATAAATACTGATATTTCTAATGTCGTTAATAAAAGACCTGTTAAAAAAGTAATTGGAAAAAAACAAAAAACTCTTAAATTAGAAAATATAGAGACATCTATAATTCCTTGTGTGGATAAAAGTAATAAACTTAAGTTCTTGGAAGTTTATTCTGAAGATAACAGCTTAACTAGCTTAAAAAAAAATGTAGAAATTGTTTTAATGGCAGGTGGTTTCGGAAAGAGATTAATGCCTCTAACCAAAAAAATACCAAAACCATTAATTAAAATTAATAAAAAAACTTTACTAGAAATTATTATTGGTAATTTTAACAAATATGGTTTTTTCGATTTTGTTTTATCTACTTTTTATAAATCTAGTAAAATAAAAGATTATTTTTTTAAAAAAAAACTCAATAATGTAAAGATTAAGTATATCGAAGAGAAGTCACCTCTTGGTACTGCAGGTTGTTTAAGCCTTTTGAATTATAAAAAAGTTAAACAAGATATCTTAGTTCATAATGGAGATGTAATTACTGATTTAAATATAAATAATTTATTAAAGTTTCATAGAGATACTAAATCAGATATTACAGTTTGTGCCAAAGAGTCTCTAAACACTTCTCATTTTGGGCAAATTCTTTTTAAAGGTCAGAAAATTAAAAGAATTATTGAAAAACCAACTGAAAAAAATTTTATTAATGCTGGCATTTATGTTTTGAAGAAGAAAATTATAAAAAATTTACCTAAGAAATATATAAACATGACTACACTTATAGATGCAAAGATTAGCCAAGGAGCAAATGTAAAAATTTATCCAATATATGAGTATTGGGTAGATATTGGAAGAAAAGATACTCTTAAAAAAATTATTGAAAAAACTAAATGAAAAAATTAATAAAATTTTTCAATTTAAGAAGAAAAAAACTTCGAAAAAAATATTTACCTCTCCACGAACCTTTCATTTCGATACATGACCAAAAACAAATAATTAAAGGTATTAAAAGTGGATTTGTTTCTACAGCTGGAAAAGATATAAAAAAATTTGAACAAAAAATTAAAAAAGTTACAAAATCGAAATATGTAATATCGACCATTAACGGGACTTCAGCCTTACATATTGGTTTGAAAGTTTTAGGGGTAAAATTTAACCATGAAGTTTTAATTCCCTCTATTAGTTTTGTTGCTCCAGCTAATGCTATTTTATACAATGGAGCTATACCTCATTTTGTAGACTCCGAATTAAGCCATTTTGGAGTTGATCCAGATAAGTTAGACAGATATTTAAAAAAGAATACTTACATTAAAAACAATCAATGTATTAACAAAAAAACAAAAAGAGTTATTAAAGCTATTGTTATTGTTCATGTTTTTGGTCATCCAGCGCAAATAATTAGACTAGTTGCGATAGGGCGAAAATATAAGATTAAAATTTTAGAAGATGCTGCTGAAGCTTTAGGAAGTCTTTATAATAGAAAACAAGTTGGCACTTTTGGCGATATTGGTATTTTGAGTTTTAACGGCAATAAAATAGTCACAACAGGGGTTGGAGGGGCAATTATTACAAACACAAAAAGTTTAGCTAAGTTGTCTAGACATTTGTCTACAACATCAAAATTAAATCACAAATGGGATTTCGTACATGATATGATTGGTTTTAACTACAGACTAGCAAACTTAAATGCATCATTAGGTATATCGCAAATAGATAGATTAAATAAGTTTATTTTACACAAACATAAATTATTAAAAAAATTTAAAGGTTTTTTTAAAGACAACAATCAATTTGAAATTCTTGATCAACCCTCAAGATGTAGAAGTAATTTTTGGCTACACACATTAATCATTAAAAAAAGTTCAAAAGTCACAAAAGATAAAATTCTTCATCAATTTCATAAAAATAAAATCTTTGCTAGACCAGTTTGGAAACCTTTGCACAAACTCAAATTTCTTAAAAAATATCCTAAGATGAGCCTCAAAAATTCAGATCTTTTAGAGAATAAGATAATTAATATTCCCAGTAGTTTTTATTTATAAAATGAAAAAAATAAAAGTAGCAATAATCGGGTCTGGGGGCCATGCAAAATCTTGTATAGATGTTATCGAGAATATTAAAACTATAAAAATTATTGGAATAATTGACAACAAAAAGAAAGCTGGAATAGGTAAATACAAGGTTATTTGTGACGATAAAAATATTTTAAAAATAAAAAATTTTACAAATAATTTAGTTTTAGGGGTAGGAGGTTTAAATGATCCCTCCTTAAGACAAAAAATATATAAGAAATTTAAAAATTTAGGTTTTAAATTTCCCGCTTTAATTTCTAATCATTCTTTAGTTTCAAAAAATGCAAAAATAGGAGAAGGAACGTTGGTATTTAACCATGTATACATTAATTCAGGAGTAGTTATTGGTCAAAATTGTATAATCAATAATAAATGTTTAATTGAGCACGATACAATTGTTGGCGATCACTCTCATATTTCTACCGGTGCAATTATAAATGGTAACTGTAGTATTGGTTCTGGAAGTTTTATTGGAAGTGGATCAATTATTCTTAACAATATCAAATTAAAAGATAACTCATTTGTAAAGATGGGAACAATACAAAAAAAGAATATCTAATGAGAACTATCATTATTGCAGAGGCAGGTATCAATCATAACGGTAGTTTCATTTTAGCAAAGAAATTGATTCAAGCTGCAGCAAGAGCAGGCGCAGATTATGTAAAATTTCAGACGTTTGAAACAAAAGACATGATTAAAGAAAATACTAAATTAGTTAAATATCAAAGAGGTAAAATTGGTAAAAATCTTTCTCAATATAATATGTTAAAAAAATATCAATTAAAAAAAAACTTATATAAAAAATTAGTATTACATGCATCAAAAAATAAAATTAAACTCTTATCTTCTCCTTTTGATATTGGAAGTATTAAATTTTTAAAAAAATTTAATTTTGACTTCATAAAGATTCCCTCTGGAGAAATAAATAACTTTCCTTATTTGAGAGAAATAGGAAAACTTAATAAAAAGATCATATTGTCAACAGGTATGTCCTCTATAAAAGAGGTAGATGCAGCGATAAAAATTTTAACTAAATATGGAACAAATAGAAAAAATATTACATTATTACACTGTCATTCTGATTATCCATCAAGACCAGAAGATTTAAATTTAAATTCTATTTTAACGTTAAAAAAAAAATTTAATTTAAATGTAGGATTTTCTGATCATAGCATTGGGGTAGAAGCACCAATTATCTCTATTGTTTTAGGAGCCAAAGTCATTGAAAAACACCTTACTTTGAATAATAAACTTAAAGGCCCTGATCACAAAGCAAGCATTGAACCAAATGATTTTAAAAAAATGGTTTTGGCAATTAGGAATGCTGAAAAAATGTTAGGGGATGGAAAGAAAACTGCTTCTAAAAATGAGTCAAAAATAAAAAGATTAGTTAGAAAATCAATAGTAGCTAAAAAAGAAATTAAAAAAGGAGAAAAGTTTTCTGAGGAAAACCTAACAACAAAAAGACCAGGCGTAGGACTTTCACCTATGAAGTTCGAGAATTTAATAAATATGATCGCAAAGAGAAATTATAAAAAAGATGATTTTATAAAATGAAAAAAATTTGTTTTATAAGTGGTTCAAGAGCAGATTTTGGATTATTAAAATCATTAATGCAATACATTCAAAAAGATAAAAATTTTTTATTTCAATTGCTTGTTACTGGTTCCCACTTATCGAAAAACTTTGGTTTCACTTATAAGGAGATACTTAAATGTGGTTTTAAAATAAATGGCTATATAAACATTAAAATTAAAGGTGACGAACCTAATGATATTTGCAAATCAACTAGTATCGCAGTTGACTTATTTTCAAAAAAATTTAAAAAAATAAAACCTGATATAATAGTTTTATTAGGTGATAGGTATGAAATATTTGCTGCTTGCTCTTCTGCATTGATACACAGAATTCCAGTTTGTCATTTACATGGAGGTGAACTTACAAGGGGAGCTTTTGATAACGCCTTAAGACACTCAATTACAAAGATGTCTCATATTCATCTCGCTGCAAATCAAAAATATGCTCAAAGAGTAAAACAACTTGGGGAAAACCCAAAAAATATTTTTACTGTTGGAGGGTTTGGTGTTGATCAAATAAAAAAAACTATTTTACTAAATAAAAAAGAATTAGAAAAAAAAATAAAATTTAAATTTGGAAAAAAAAACCTTCTAGTAACTTATCATCCAGTTACTTTAGAGGATAATACCTCAAAAAAACAAATTACTGAACTTTTAAAAGCACTAGATCAATTTAAAGATACTAAAATAATCTTTACTAAAACTAACGCTGATACCAATGGGAAAATAATCAATACTATGATAGAAAAATTCGTGAAAAAAAAATAAATCAAGATGCTGCTCTTTTAAATCTATGGGAATAGTAAATTATCTCTCTACTTTAAATATAGTTGATGGCGTGGTTGGAAATTCATCTAGTGGTTTGTTGGAAGCTCCAACATTCAAGATAGGATCTGTTAATATTGGTGATAGACAGAAAGATAGATTGAAAGCCATAAGTATAATAGATTGTTTGCCTTATAAAAGAAATATTATTAGTTCAATAAAGAAAATTTATACAAAAAATTTTATTAGAAAAATAAAAAAAATGAAAAATCCTTATGGAATAGGTGGAGCATCATTTAAGGCCTATAGAATACTGAAAAAAATTAAAACTAAAAATTTAATTAAAAAAAAATTTTACGATCAAATTTAAATTAGATGTCAAAAGATAAAATATTAATAACTGGCGCAACAGGTTTTATTGGGTCACACTTGTGTGAATTAGCTTTGAAAAAAGGCTACAATATTGTTGCTTTCGATAGATATAACATCAATAATGATCCTGGGTGGTTATCTGAAATCAAATCCAAAAAAAATTTAAATTTAATTTTAGGCGATATCCGTGATTATGACTCTGTTTTTAAGGCAATGAAAGGTTGCAAATCAGTTATTCATCTAGCTGCGTTAGTAGGAATACCATATTCTTATGTATCTCCCTTAGCTTATTTGAAAACAAATCTAGAAGGAACATACAATGTGCTAGAGTCCGCAAAAAATTTAAGCTTAAAAAATATTGTAATTACTTCAACCAGTGAAGTTTATGGATCGGCAAAATATCTTCCAATGGATGAAGTACATTCGGTAAATTCTCAGTCACCTTACGCCGCTTCTAAGGCATCATCAGACCAATTATCATTGAGTTATTTTAAATCGTTTAATTTACCCATTAAAATTATTAGGCCTTTTAATACTTATGGACCTCGACAATCAAACCGAGCAATCATTCCCTCTATAATTAATCAGTGTTTAAAGAACAAAAATAAAAAAATCATTTTAGGAAACACTCAACCAACCAGAGATTTTAGCTATGTGGAAGATACATGTGAAGCATTTTTGAAAGTTTTAAAGAATAAAAGATTATTCGGGCAAGTAGTTAATGTTGGTGCAAATTCAAACATTTCAATTAAAGATTTGACAAAAAAAATATTTAAAATAATGAAAATAAATTACTCAATAAAATCATCAAATTTAAAAAAGCGACCTAAATCTAGTGAAGTTGATAATCTTAAATGTGATAACAAAAAACTAAAAAAAAATACAAATTGGAAACCTAAAGTTAGTCTAGAGCAAGGTTTAAAGAAAACTATAGAGTGGATCAAATACAATCAAACAAAATATAAAGATAATTACACAATTTAGTTATTTAATTTATGAATGTATTATGCACAATATGCGCACGCGGTGGTTCAAAAGGTTTAACCAATAAAGCCTTAAGAAAAATAAACAATCAACCTCTAATATCTTATACAATCAAGCAAGCAGTTAATTCTAAAGTCTTTGATGAAATAGTAGTTTCAACAGACTCAAAAAAAATTCAAAAAATTGCAAAAAAATATGGTGCCAAGTCGTGGTTTTTGAGACCAAAACAATTTTCTCAAGACAATAGTTCAAAATTATTGGCTGTAAGGAATGCACTTATTGAGTCAGAAAAATATTTTAAAAAAAATTTTCAGATTTGCATGGATTTAGATATTACTGCTCCATTAAGAAATATAAGTGATATAAAAAATTCTTTAAAAATTTTCAAAAAAAAAAAATCTGGAAATCTTATTACAGGATGTGAAAGTAAAAAAAATCCTTATTTTAATATGGTTGAAAAGAAAAAAGATAAGATAAAAATTGTAAAATATAAAAAGAACTCTAATAAATTTTCTCGAAGCTTTGCGTCTGATTTTAGAATTACCAGACGTCAGGATGCTCCAAAAGTTTATGAAATGAACGCATCAATTTACATTTATAAAAGAGAAAATTTAATAAAAAAAAGAAAACTATTAAATAATAAAACATCTTTATTCATTATGCCTAGAAATAGATCTATAGATATAGATGATATTTATGATTTAAATCTTGTAAGACTATTGATCAACAGCAAAAAAAATTTTATTAAAAAATGAATAATAGTTTAAAAAAATCTTCTATAAAAGGAAAACTAGCTTTTGTAATTGGAGGATCTGGATTAATTGGCAAAGAAGTATTGAGGGTTCTTATAAATTCTGGGTGTAAAACTATTAATTTAGATTTAAAAAATCATAACAATAAAAAAGATTTTTCAAAAATAGACAATTTAAGATTTAATAAATTTGATTGCAGTCATATTGATTGCTTAAATGATTATAAAAAAATCGTTAAAAAATTTGGTTTACCAGATATAATAATAAATTGTTCTTATCCTAAAACTAAAGATTGGCACACCAACTCATTTAAAAACATTAAATATAAATCTTTAAAAAAGAATTTAGAGACTAATCTTGTAATTTCTAGTCTGTTGATCAGACAGGTTGCTGAAATGAGTCTTAAGAATAAAAAAAGATGTAGTATAGTTTTGCTTGCTTCAATTTATGGATTAGTCGGTCAAGATAATTCTTTATATTTTGGAACTACAGTTAAAGAGAATATTGCTTACTCGATTATTAAAGGTGGAATAGTTAACCTTACTAAGCAAATGGCATCATACTATTCGAAGTTTGGTATTCGGATAAACAATGTTTGTCCAGGTGGAGTTTTTGATGAAAAAAATCAAAAAAATAAGCATTATAAAAAATTAGTAAAAAATTATTCTAAAAGATCTCCAATTAAAAGGATGGCTTTACCTCAAGAAATAGCTTTACCAATTGTTTTTTTAAGTTCAGAAGCTGCATCATATATTACCGGTTCTACTTTAATAGTAGATGGAGGATGGACCGCCATTTAATTTATGAAGATAGTTATTATTGGCTTTGGTTCTATAGGCAGAAGACATGCCATGGTTCTTAAAAAAAATTTCAAATCTTGCAAATTGTTTATTTGTACGAAACAAAAAATTAAAAAACATAAATGCTTTAAAGACCTTGCTCAGATTAAATTAATTAAGCCTGATTATGTCATTATCGCAAGTGAAACACACAAACATTTAGGTCAATTAAAATTTCTTGAAAAAAATTTTTCTAAATTAAAAATTTTAGTTGAAAAACCTCTTTTTAAAGAATTTACAAATTTGAAAATTAAAAAAAATTCAGTTTTTGTTGGCTATAACCTAAGATTTCACCCATTTATTGTGGATTTACTAAATGTTCTAAAAAGAAATGAAATTTTAGATGCTCAATTTATAACAAATTCTTTTTTGCCAGAATGGAGGAAAAATATTCCGTATAAAAATAATTATGCAGCTCATCAATCTAAAGGTGGTGGCGTAATATTAGATTTAAGTCATGATTTAGATCTTATTCACTTCTTTTTTAAAAATATTAAGATAAAATTTGTTTCATTTGGAAAAAAGTCAAAATTAAATTTACAGACTGAAGATAATTTGAAATTTTTTGCTACATCGAACAAAACTCAAATTTCTTTAGATCTTAAATATTATTCACGAAACAAATTAAGATTAATTTTGATCGACGGTCACAAGTTTTCAATCAAAGTAGATTTAGTTAAAAATACTTATATAATTACAAATAGGTCAAATAGAAAGATAATTAAAAAAAATTACGATACTAATTTTAGCTATCTTCAAATGCACAAAGCTATAATTTTTGAAAAAAACTCCAAATTTTTATGTTCATACTCAGAAGGCTTGAAAGTATTACAAACAATTAAAAAGATAAAACTGAAAAAATAAAATGAAAATTTTTTTAACAGGTGGTTCTGGGTATATAGGTCAAAATTTTATTGAATGTGCATTAAAAAAAAAACATAAAATTTTTGCTCCAACGAGAAAAAAATTGAAAAAACCACAAAAAAATTTAATTTGGCTTAAGGGAGATTTTTACAAAGACTGGTATCATTTAAAAGAATCTGATGTTTTAGTTCATATTGCATCTGAAGGAGTGAATAACAAGTATGAGAGTCTTGAAAATTGTTTGAAAACAAACTTGATGCATTCAACAAATCTTTTATTTAACGCTATAAATGCTAAGTGTTTCAAGTGGATAATTATTAGTTCCTGCAATGAGCAAAAAATCAATAATAAAAACTCTACACTTGGGGCATCGAAAAAAAAAAAATTACCGTATTTTAATTACGCGTTAAGCAAGTTTCTGTTTACTAAAACAGCTTTATCAATTTCAAAAAAATTTGATGTAAAATGCAGGGTTCTCAAAGTCTTTCATATTTACGGTGGAAAAAATGAAAAAAAAATAGGCTTTTTCCATCTTTAATCAGTGCTTCAAAAAAAAATAAAAATTTAAATATGAGCAAAGGTAATCAAATCTCTGAATTTTGCCATGTAAAAGACCTAGTCAACACTATTTTAGAAACTTTAAATTTTAATATTAAAAACAAAAGATTTCCTCAAGAATGGGATCTTGGAACAGGAAAACATATTTCCGTCAAATCATTTGCAAAAAACATTTGGACAAAAAATAACTCAAGAGGAAAACTATTATTTGATAAGATAAAAGATTTTGACAATTCAAATTATAAATCAAATAAAAAAAAACTATGGAAAATTAGGGAAATTCACCAAAAGCCTTATTAATCCTTTAAAACAATGATGAAATTACCCAAAGCCTATCAAATTTTAGAAAGAAAAGAAAAATCCAGGTTTAATACAATAATATTCTTGAACGTTTTAAACTTTTTGATTGAACTTTCATGTTTATTATCAATACCAATTTTTACCTCAATTCTTTTAAAACAAGAAAATGTATTAGAAAAAATTAGCAATTTTTTTCCTTTATTTATTATGGAAAATATTGTGTTTTATGCAGCTTTAACAGTTATAATCTTATTTTTATTAAAAAACTTATTTATTTTATTTTTAACGTTAGTTCAGAATACTTATCTTAAAAATCTTAAGATAAAACTATCTACATATCTTTTTGAAAATTATTTATTTAGCTCATACGAGTCCCATGCAAATGAAGACCCAGCGAGTGTTTCTAGGAATGTAAGTACTATAATACAAGAGTTCTCAAATTATTTGACACACATGATAAATTTGAGCAGAGAAATTTCCGTAATAGTCATGATTTTCCTAGTTTTGATTTATTTGAATCCTCTTACAATCACTTTAATAATTCTATTTTTATCTACTTGCACAATTATTTACTTTAAAAAAATTAAACCTAAAATAAAAATAAGATCTGAAGAAAATCAAAAGTTAAATAAAAAATTCACTCAAATGGTTTACGAAAGTTTTGGTGCTATTCAAGATTTAAAGATATTTCAAAAAGAAAAAGATATATTTCATATTTTTAAAAACAGAATGAAAATTTTTGAACAAAATTTACTTTTTTTTCTTTTTTTTGAAAAATTTCCAAGACTAATTTTGGAGATAGCCTCTATTACATTTATATTATTTGTATCAATTTTTGTTTTCTCTTATGACAGAAATTTAGATAATGTTCTTCCAGTTTTAGCTTTAATAATAATTTCTGTCATTAGACTATTACCGGCGTTTACATCTTTAAATAATAGTATGTATTATATGAGAATTCTTAAACCAAGTGTTGATATTCTCTCAGATGAAATTTCCAAAGTAAAAGAAAAATTAAAAAAAGACGAAGAACATTTACAAAAAAAAGAAACTGATAAAAAAGATTTTGATTTAAAAAAAGGTTTAATTACACTTGAAGATGTCTCTTTTAATTATTCAAATAACTCTAAAATCATCCCTCTTAAAAATATAAATATGCAAATTGAGTCTGGGGATATTGTGGGTCTCACAGGTAAAACTGGATCTGGAAAAACTACATTAATGAATTTAATTTTAGGTCTTCTTCAACCTTCTAGCGGTAATATATTTTATAAAGATAATAATATTAAAAATATTAATAAAGAATGGAAAAAAAAAATTAGTTTTGTTTCTCAAAATATATTTTTATTTGATGACACCATAGAAAAAAATATAACTTTCAATTTTAAAGACAATTTTGTTGATAAAGATAAAATTCAAGAAGCTATAGAAGTATCTAATCTATCCGAAAAAATTATGCAGTTACCTGAAGGTTTAAAAACAAAAGTTGGTAATGACGGTATTATGTTGTCTGGTGGAGAAAAACAAAGAATAGCAATAGCTAGAGCAATTTACAAAGACTCAGATATTTTATTTTTAGATGAATTTACAAGTGCAATTGATCAAAAAACTGAGAAAAGTATTATTCAAAAAATACAAAATAATTACAAAAATAAAATATTAATTATTATCGCACATAGAAGTAGCACTTTATCAATGTGCAAAAATATTTGGCATTTGGAAGACGGTAAAATTAAAAAACTCTAATAAAATGCTAGTTTTTCTGCATCCTTATAAGTTTACAAAATTCCATTATATTAGGTACGAATTAGATTTTTTGGAAAAAAAGCTTAATGATAAATTTGAAATTCATGATTTATCAAAAATTGTTAATCCAACTTGGTCAAAAGCATTTAAGTCTAAAAAATATGAAAAAGTAAAATCTTTCAATTCAATTAAAGAGTGGGAGCTTTATTTTAAAAATTTAAGTAAAAAAAATAAAAACTTAATTACTTATAATCTTCTAGATATAAATTCTTTCAAATCTTTGATTGTACAAATAAAATTAAAAAAGTATTGTAAAAAGATTATTAGAAATGATGATCCTGGTATCCCTAATTTTGAAGTAGAATTCAAAAATTCATTTAGTTGGAATATTTTTAAAATTAAGATAATTAAAGTTCTTAAAAGCCCAAAATCTTTACTATTTTTTTTAAAAAGAAAATTTTTAATTTTGTTACTTAAAACTGTTAATTTTGAGAAAATAATATTCTTGTACCATGGAAAAAAGAAAAATTTTTTTTCTTACTTAAAATCAAAAAAAAAAATATTTATAAATATTCATACACCCGATTATTCTAGACTTATTTATTCTAAAAATAAAAAATCAAAATTAAAAAAACCTATTGGTATTTTTTTAGACGGCCCAGGTCCTTATTTTCAAAATGATTGGGATCTTTTTCAAAATAAAATAAATTATGATGTTCAAAAATGGTACAATGATTTGAATAAGTTTTTGTTTAAGTTAGAGGATTTATACTCTTGTAAAATATTGATTATACCTCATCCAAAAGCAAAAGGCCTAAAAAATCCATATTATGGTAAAAAATTTAGAGTATGTCATGACTTGGATGCAGTGCATAAGCAAATACCTCAATCTAAATTTGTAATTTCAATAGCTGGGAGCACGGCAGTTGCTTTAGCTTGCGTTTGTAAAATACCATCAGTACTAATTTATAATAATCAACTTAAAAAATTCAATCCCAGATTTTTAAATGAAATTGAATTTTTATCAAAACAATTTGGATCAAGTCTCATAAATATTAACAAAAATTACGATGATTATTTAAAACCTGTAAATAAAAAAAATTGTGAAAAAATTTTGTATAATTATTTAACATCAAAAAATATATCAAATAAAAAAAACTATCAGATTTTTAATAAAATTCTGAGTTTATAAATATGAAAAATAAAAAGAAAAAACTTTTAATAGTCGGAGGAACTGGATTTTTGGGATATCATTTATCAAAAATATGCATAAAGAGATATGATATTACCAGTTTATCACTAACTAAACCAACAAAAGAAAGAAATATAAATAAAGTGAAATATATTATTTGCGATATTTCAAAAAAAAAGAATTTAGAAAAAAAAATTAAAAACAATTATGAGATTGTTGTAAATTTAGGAGGATACATAGACCATAAAAATATATTACGTACAAAAAATTCCCATTTTATAGGTTGCAAAAATCTAGTGAATTTTTTTAAAAAAAGGGAGATTAAAATTTTTATACAAATAGGAAGTTCATCAGAGTATGGAAAAATTAATTCTCCCCATAGGGAAAATCTAAGTGGTAAACCATCAACTATTTATGGAAAATCAAAACTAATGGCGTCCAAATATCTTTTTAAATTTGCTAAACAAAATAAATTTCCATTTACTATAATTAGATTTTATCAAGTTTATGGTCCTAAACAAAACAATGATAGAATGATACCATATGTGATCAATTCATCTCTTAAAAATATAAATTTTAATTGTTCAAGCGGAGTACAGAATAGAGATTTTTTGTTTGTTGATGATGCAGTAAAAGCTATTTTAAAATGTTTTGATAATAGGAGTGTAATAGGTAAGATTTTCAATATAGGTTCAGGCAGGTCATCTAATATAAAAAGAGTAATTATGTTATTAAATAAAACAATAAAATCAGGAACCCCTTTATTTGGTGCGGTAAAATTGAGGGCAGATGAACCAATCAACAGTTATCCAGATTTAAGAAATTCAAAAAAATATTTAAATTGGAAATCAAAAATAACTTTAAAAAAAGGATTGGACAGAACAATTCTGTTTTATAAGAAAAAATTCAAGGTTTAATTAATGAAATTTAGATCAGTTATTATATTATGTGGAGGCAGAGGAACAAGACTTGGAGGCCTAGGAAAAAAAACGGCCAAAGCGCTAGTAAAAATTCAAGGAAAGCCCATTCTTTGGTATATTTTGAAATTATTGAAGAGAAATAAATTTAATCATTTTATTCTTCCAATTGGATACAAGGGTAGTCAAATAAAAGGATATTTTTCTAAAAATAAAGAATTTAAAAATTATAATATCGAAATTACTAACACAGGATTAAATTCATCTATTGCTAACAGAATTTATAGCGTGAAAGATCAAATTAAGTCTGAAAATTTTTTAATTCTTAATGGTGATGCTATATTTAATTTTGATTTAGATAAAATTTACAATAATCACAAAAAAAATAATATAAAAATGACTTTTATTTCATTTGGAGTAATGGCAAACTTTGGAACAATAGGGGTTAAAAAAGGTAAAGTTGTAGATTTTAGAAGAAATTTTACATTTGACTATGCTAAAAGTAAAAATAAGAAGAATTTAAAAGCTTTTGTATATAGTGGTATTTCTATTATGAATATTAAATCACTAAAAAAAAATTTTAAAAATTTTAAAAATTTTGAAAAAGAACTTTATCCCTGGATTATAAATAAATTCAAAACCAATGTTGAAACTCCACTTGGGTTTTGGCATTCCGTAGATAACATGAAAGATATTAACGTAGCTAATAATCCTCTCTCAGAAGAGTCCAAATATTCAAAAATAAAAATGCTTAAAAAAATTTACCAAAAATTTACAACTTAAATGATAGACAAAAAATTCTGGAAACAAAAAAAAGTTTTAGTAACCGGTCACACCGGATTCAAAGGTGGTTGGCTTTCTCTTTGGCTTCATATTTTGGGAGCTAAAGTCATAGGATATTCTTTAGATCCAACTACAAAAAAAAATTTTTTTAATTCAACAAATATTAAAAAGATATTCTATAAAGATTTTAGGAAAAATATAAAAAATTTTAAAGATCTTAATCATTGTATTGAGAGCACAAGGCCAAATATTATATTTCATCTTGCGGCTCAACCGCAGGTGCTTGAAAGTTATAACGAACCCTTAGATACAATTCATACCAATGTGTTGGGTACAACAAATTTATTAGAAATAGCTAGGCGAAAAAAATTTATAAAAACGATAGTAATTATAACTACAGATAAAGTTTATAAAAATTTAAATACAAAAACTAGATTTAAAGAAAATGACATATTAGGAGGAGATGATATTTATAGTGCTAGCAAAGCTTCCGCAGATATTTTAAGTTTAAGTTATGCAAAATCTTTTCCATCTAAAAATTTTAACTTAACAACGGCTAGGGCAGGTAATTGCATTGGGGGAGGAGATTGGACTAAATATCGAATTTTAACAGATTCTGTTAATGCTTTTAACAGTAAAAAAAAATTAATTTTAAGAAATCCAAATTATAAAAGACCATGGCAGCATGTTTTTGAACCCCTTGCAGGATATATTATTCTGGCTCAAAAAACTTTTAAATCTAAATCAAAAAAATTTTTGGGCGCCTGGAATTTTGGTCCTTCTGTAAAAAACCACTTAACAGTTTTTCAATTTGCCAAGTTATTTAGAAAGAAAATGAAATCTAATTCCAAAATAACATTATTAAATATAAAAGACAAAAGAGAAAAGGTTACTTTGGATTTAAACAGCAATAAAGCTAGAAAGATACTAGGTTGGAAATCATTTCTTAATATTAAAAAAACATTACAAATTACTGCTGAATGGTACTTAGCTGATAAAAATAAAAAAAATATGCTTAATTTTTCAGCCAATCAACTAAAAAATTATACTGATTTAATAAATAATAAAAAAAATGAAGTGTAGAAATTGTAGAAAAAAAAATTTTTCCCTAATTTCTAAAATTGGTAAACAGCCTATTAGCAGTTTTTTTTTAAAAAAAAAAAAAAAAATTAAAAACTTTTCTCTAGATTTGTTTAAGTGTAAGTCTTGTAACTTAGTACAATTATCTCAGATCCCTAATTTGAAGGATATGTATGGTTCACACTACGGCTACAAGACATCCGTAAGTAATTTAATGGTAAAGCATTTAAAAGAAAAATTTACTACTTTAAAAAAATATGATTTATACAAAAATAATTCAAATATATTAGACATAGGATCCAATGATGGAACTTTTTTAAATTTTTTTTGCGATATCAAAAGGAAAATTAATTTATATGGTATTGATCCTTCAGCCTCTGCTTTTTTAGAAAACTATAAAAACCGGATTAGAGTGATTATAAATTTTTTTAATGAAAATTCTGTGAAAAAATATTTTTTAAAAGATAAAATAAAATTTTCACTAATAACTTCATATGCAATGTTTTACGATGTTGAGGAACCTAATTCTTTTTCTCAGAATATTTCAAAAATTTTAGAAAAAAATGGAATTTGGGCTTTAGAATTTTCATATTTTCCATTACTCTTGAAAAATCTTACTTATGATCAAATATGTCATGAACATTGCGTTTACTATTCTTTAGAAACATTTAACAAAATTATCAGTAGAAATAATCTAAAAATAATTGATTTTAAACTGAACGAGATAAATGGAGGTAGTGTTGAAGTTCTTTGTTCTAAGAAAGACAGTAAATATAATGCAAATTACATAAAAATTAACAATCTTATCAAAAAAGAAAAAAAAATTGGTAAAGAGGACTTTGGTAAATTTAATAAGAGAATTAAAGGTAGCAAAAAAAACTTAAATCTTTTTTTAAAGAAAGTTAAAAATACAGAGGTTATAGGTTACGGCGCCTCTACTAAAGGAAACGTTATATTAAATTATTGTGGGATAACTAATAAAAATATTCGCTACATATGTGACGCAAATCTTTCAAAAGAGGGAAAATTTACCCCTGGCAGCGAAATAAAAATAATATCAAAAAAGAAAATGAGAAGATTAAAGCCTAAATATTTGTTGGTTTTGATTTGGTCTTTTAAAAAAGAAGTAATTAAGCAAGAAGAAAAATATATTAAAAAAGGAGGCAAGTTAGTCTTCCCTCTTCCTATTTTTCATATAGTTGACAAGAGTAACTATAAAAAATTTTTAAAAAAAAATTTTAGTTTATTTTCATCCAATTAAATTAAGTATGAAATTATCTATATGTATACCTACTTTTAATAGGCCTAATCAACTACCTAACTGTCTTAACTCAATTTATCTGGCAAAAAAAAATTCTTCATTAGATTTTGAAGTTTGTGTCTCAGACAACAACTCTAATTACGATGTAAAAAAGATTATTCAAGATTATAAAAATAAGCTAAATATTTCTTTAAATATTAATAGAGAAAATCTTGGATATATGCCAAATTTGTTAAAAGTTATATCAATTGCAAAAGGTGAATTTGTTTGGGCAATAGGGGATGATGACTTGTTAACCCCAGATGCTTTATTTGAAGTTGAAAATTTATTTAAAAAATATCAAGACGTTGATTTTTTTTATGTAAATTCATATCATTTAGATTACGATTATTTAAGTAAATTTAATAAACCTTTTGATACCAAAAATTTACCAGGAACAATGCCAACACTTTCAAAGAAAAAAATAGGGATTAAGTGCAATTTTTGGGAATTAATTGATTACAAAGTGTCATTTGATTTTTTATTAGGAAATTTTTTAAATATTTTTAAAAGAAAGATGTGGTTAGATAACGTTAAATGTTTAGATAAAAAACTCGCAGAAGATAGAGGTGTGTGGTCTACCTTTGATAATACTTGTGGTCATATAAAAATTTATGCAAATGCATTTAAAAACTCCAATGCTTTCTTCTCTCCAAAAGCAATAACTGTAAATTCCTACGGTATAAGAGAATGGGCATCTCTTTATCCATTTATTGAAATAGTAAGAATTCCAGAGATGCTAGATTATTATAGAAGTAAAGGATTGTCTTATAAAAAATATCTAATTAATAAGAATTACGCGCTGAGAAATTTTTTAAACTATTTTTTTAAAATTATTGTTTCTGGAAAAAAAGGTGGTTTACATTATGTTAACTTTTACAAACATTTTTTTTTAAATTTATTATACCCAAACGCGTTTTTATCTTTTTTTTATTTTCTTTGGAGAAGACTTAAAAAGGTTTTAAAAAATAATTAACAATTTGAAAAAGATAAGTAAAAATTTTTATAGAGCAGCCGTGATTGGACCGGCAGGAATCGGTCAAGCGCATACAAGAGAACTAATAAAATATGGAGTTAAAAATATTGGTTTATTAGGAAAAAAATTTAAAAAAAATAGAATAGCTGATTTCAAATTTAAAATAAGCAATGATGTTTCTATCTATAATTTTAGAAATCATAATGAGCTTAAAAAATTTAACCCTAAAATAATCTGCATATGTTCACCAACTACAAAACATCTTGAACATATCCTAAAATTTAAAAATTATTCTGACAAAATAATTGTAGAAAAACCATTGTTTTGGATCAAAAATAAAAAAATAAAAAATTTTAATATTGCCAAGAAGATACTAAATAATTCGAATTATAAAGTCTTGATTAATCTTCCTATGATAAATTTGGCAGAACAATTGATAAAAAAAAAGGAGATAAAAAAGATTGACTATATAAAATTTAATTATTTTACAAGAGGGAATAATGCATTCGAAGAAATTGCAATTGACTTACTTCCGCATGCTTTATCTTTTGTTCTTTCATTAAAAAAAAGGTTTAGATCAGTTAAAATCCTAATGACAAAAAAAAAGAAAAACTATTTTGAAAACAAAATTTTAATAGATCATTGTTTGTGTCATTTTGTGTTCAAACAAAATCGATTTTGGAAAAAAAGCAAACTTAGCTTTAAAATCAATAATAATTCTTACGTAAGGAAGCAAATTAGCAGTAAAGGAGAATATTATAATAAATTAGTTAAAAATAAAAAAAAAATTATTAATATTAAAAATCCAATGAGTGAATATTTATTTTTTTTGTTTAAGAATTGTTATAATAAACCTAGAATAAAACATAATAATAATATAACACTGGATACTATAGGCATTACAGAAGACATTATAAATTTTAAAAATTGAAATGAAAAATAGTAAGCAAAAAGAATTAGAAAAAAAATACCAATTTAAGGTAGATTATGTTGAAGATTTTTCGTTATTAAAAGAAAATATTTTAAAAAAAAAATTAATTCCTCATCAAGTTGAATTTCAAGCACCTCCAAGAGGAAAAAAAATTTGTTGGCTTGAATGTCCATATTGCTATGGTCTCTCGGCAGAGGATAATGGAGAAAGATTAGACGAGAAAAGAGGCATAGAAATATTGAAACAAATTTTAGATGGAGGCGTTAAGAAGATTATCTTTGCAGGATATGCTACAGATCCACTAAACTGTTCTTACATAGACAAATTGCTAGATTTGACAATGTCAAATAATGCAATTTTTGGCTTTAATACAAAAGCATTAAAAATCTCTGAAAATTTTTTTCAAACTTTAGAAACTAAAAAAATGGCAGACGAAAGCTATATAAGTCTTAGCATTGATGCTGGTTCGAATGAAACCTATAACAAAATTCATGGCATCAAAAGTTCTTCAAAAATTTATGATAAAGTTTTAGAAAACACAAAAAAGTTAGGAAAAATAAGACAAAAGAAAAATTTTGATTTAAGTGCAGCTTATCTAGTAAATATACATAGCGGAAAAGATCAAGATTATGAAAATTTTATTAATGATTTTAAAAATGCCGGTTGTAATTTGCTAAGGTTTACTTTTCCACAACAGCCCAAAGGTATTAAAGTGGACAAAGGTGTTGTTCCAACAAATGATGAAAAAATAAAATATAAAGAGAGTTTAAAAATTTTAAAAAACAAATATGAAAGCTCAGACTTTTCTATTCTTGTAGTCGATGCGGATACTGATTACGAAATTAAAGATAAACCCAGAACTCTTCCTTGTTATGCAAGATATATTTTTCCTACTGTAGGCTTCGATGGTTGGCTTTATAACTGCTCTCAATCGAGTGCACCTAACTTTAGATCTTCAGCTTTAGGAGATTTAACTAAAAAAGATTTTTGGGATCTCTACTACAATTATGATTTAAAAAACTTTAAAGACTTCCAAATTTCTTGCAACAAAAGAATAAGCGACTCAGGTTGCAGATGTGATAGGAAAGAACATGTTCTCAACCAAGCTATAATTGATAGTAAAATCTTTTAATTTTTAAATTTATGATTGAAGGAGTAAAAATTACTAAACTAAAACAGATTGAAGATAAGAGAGGAAAAATTATGCATATGCTTAGAAACGACTCCCCTATATTTGATAAATTTGGAGAAATTTATTTTTCTACAGTGAAGCATGATTTTATAAAAGCTTGGCATTTGCATAAAGAAGCTACTTTAAACTACGCATGTGTAAAAGGAAGAGTAAACTTAGTTTTGTATGATGATAGGAAAGATAGTAAGAGTTTTAACTGTTATGAAAGTTTAATTTTGTCACCAGAAGATTATTTCCTTGTCACTATTCCTCCGTATATTTGGAATGGATTTAAAGGTTTAGATAAAACAGAGTCAATAATTGCTAACTGCATTACCTTACCTCACAATGAAAAAGAAATGGTTAGAAGAGATTTTGATGATAAATATTTTAAGCATATTTGGTAAAATCTAAATATATGAAAGTTATTATATTATGTGGAGGTTTAGGCTCTAGACTTTCTGAAGAAACAAAACTTATTCCCAAACCCATGGTCAAAATTGGGGGTATACCAATCTTGAAACATATAATGAAAATTTATAGTTTTTATGGATTTAATGATTTTATCGTTGCCACGGGATATAAAAGTAAAATTTTAGAAAAATATTTTAGAAAAAACAAAAATGTAAAATGTATATTTACTGGAAAAAATACATTAACTGGTGGTAGACTTTTAAGATTAAAGAAGCTCTTTAATAAAAACGATAACTTTATGTTCACGTATGGTGATGGAGTTACAAATCAAAATTTAAAAAAATTATTGAATTTTCACTACAAACATAAAAAAATTGGAACAATGACTGCTGTGAAGCCACCTGCAAGATTTGGAGAATTATTTTTAAAAGGTAACAGAATTACAAGCTTTGAAGAAAAACCACAGCTAAAAAATAATTGGATTAATGGAGGTTTTTTTGTCTTTAATTATAAAATTTTTAATTATTTAGAAAACGATAAAACAATGCTTGAAAGAGAACCGTTAAAAAAATTAGTAAAAAGAAAACAACTAATCGCTTTTAAACATGGAGGATATTGGCAATGCATGGATACTATGAGAGATAAAAAGATGCTAGTTAATCTGTGGAAGACAAAAAAAGCTCCTTGGATTAAATTAACAAAATAAATCTACATCATTACCAACATGGACTCAAAACCATTAGTAAGCATCGTTATGAATTGTTATAACGGAGAAAAGTATTTAAGAGACTCATTAAAAAGCATTATTAGTCAAACTTACGAAAATTGGGAATTAATATTTTGGGATAATTTATCGAGTGATAATAGTAAAAAAATCTTAAGAGAATTTTCAAATTCAAAAATAAAATATTTTAAAAGTGAAAAATTTATAAATCTTTATAAAGCTAGGAATTTAGCAATTAATCAATGTAATGGAGATTACATTTGTTTTTTAGATACAGATGATCTCTGGGTAAAGAATAAATTAGAAAAGCAGTTGAATTTTTTAAAAATCAATAATGAATTTAAGATAGTTTATTCAAATTATTATATTCTAAATGAAAAGAAAAAAAAAATTATATAAAACATCATCAAAATCTCCCCTCAGGCTTTATAACTCGAGAACTTTTAGATTATTATAGTTTAGGTTTATTAACAGTGATGTTAGAAAAAAAGTTTTTTAATAACTTATTATTTAATGAAAAATTTAACATAATAGGTGATTTTGATTTCTTTATTAAATTAAGTGAAAATTTTAAAATAGGTTCAATTCAGGAACCTTTAGCCTATTATAGAATTCACGAGTCTAATCTTTCAAATAAAATGAACATTCATATCTCTGAGCTAGAAGATTGGATAAATAACAATGAAAGAAGGTTAAAAGAAAACCAATTTTCTTTAAAACATCAAAAAATTTTTAAGTTTAAATTAAAATTAAAGGCTTTTCTTATTAAATTTATCAATTTCAAAATCAAATAAAAGTATTATTATTAGTTATGGATAACAATTTACTTACTAAAAATTATTTAAATCAAGGTTATATAATCAGCGAGAGTTTAATCGATGAGAGGGAAATTTTTGATTTAAGAAACGATTTGGATAAAGAATTTGAAGAATACAAAGATGGACATAGTAAAAAACTAATGGATTTTAAAAATTCCGAGTTAATTCAAAAAATAATTAAAATTTATAATAGTGATAAAATAAAAAAGATTAAAAGTGAATTAAAAAAAATTAGTGGCACAGAAGTTTCACTTTTACCTACATTTGAGGTTCATAAGAATTACCACGTTAATCTTAAAGAGTTTCATGGTTGGCATAGAGATTGTGGTGGAGAATTAGTTTATAATTATTGTAAAAAAATTTTATATAAAAATGATTATTTGTTTTCCAAAGTTGGAATTTATCTTCAAAGAAATAATGAATATGGCGGATGTATAGATCTTATAAAAAAATCACACAAAAATTTTTCAAATTTAAAATTAATTTTAAGAAAAGTTAATAGTATTCCTTTAAAAATTATTACTTTACTTCATAAATATTTAAATAAATTATATTTTTTGATACCAGAGTCATTTTTTATGTTTTTGTTAAGAGGAAAGAAATTAAATCCTGAAAAGGGATCTGCAGTTTTTTTTGATAGCAGAATAACTCATCGAGGAAGCCCGATATCAAAAAAAAAATTAAAAGATATTAATTATTTGAAAGGATTTTACCGTGCAGTATTGCCCAAAAAATTTGATAAATATTCGATCTATTGTCATTTTGGAAATTCTGAAGCAGTCGACTCATATATGTTTGATAGGCTCAAGAGAAAAAACAATAAAGATGAACTTAAGATATGGACTGAGGAAATGAAACATATTTCTCAATATGATAAAAATTTTTCACAAGAAATTAACTCCGTAATCGAACCTGTAATAAAAAAATATCAAGAATATTTATAGGGTTATTTAAGACTTTATATAAGAACAGCAAATATTAATCATACATGAAAAAAATACTTATCATGGGTTTACCTGGAGCAGGAAAAACTACATTAGCTAAAAAAATAGTTTCTCTCATTAATGCAAAATGGCTGAATGCAGATGAGATTAGAAAAAAAGCCAATGATTGGGATTTTTCTTTAGAGGGCAGAAAAAGACAAGCTAAAAGAATGTCAGAGATGGCAAACAAATATAAATTAGAAGGTCAATATGTAGTTGCTGATTTTATCTGTCCAACACCTGAGTCTAGAGAAATATTTAAACCTGATTTTATTGTATGGGTTGATACTATTAAAAAAGGTAAATACGAAGATACAAATATAATGTTTGTACCACCAGAAAATTATGATGTTCGAGTTACAGAAAAAAATTCAGAATTTTGGTCATCTAATATAGTTGAGAAAATTAAGGGCATGTAGTTCAGTGGTAGAACGCTACGTTGACATCGTAGAGGTCATAAGTTCAATTCTTATCGTGCCCACCAAAATCTAAGTTTTATGCCAATAATCACTTCTTTACATTAAATTACTAAGCTATTATAAAACATTGCCTGGTAATTATTGCGAAGGGGTCACACCCGATCCATTCCGAACTCGGAAGTTAAGTCCTTCAGCGCCGATGGTACTTTGTCTTAAGATATGGGAGAGTAGGACGTTGCCAGGCTAAAAGATTATGAAAATAGCAAGTTCTTTAAAATCACTAAAAAAGAGAGATCTTAACTCTAAACTAGTTAAGCGTA
>MDTB01064816.1_pt1 | contig 28153 bp, 29 predicted proteins | sample 811161 | NCBI WGS metagenome assembly MDTB01 (sample SAMN05326650, study PRJNA326480) | marine metagenome | isolation source: seawater | place: Mediterranean Sea | collected 2009
AACCTACAAATAAAAGACATGAATTGAAATTAGACTATTTTAATTAAAGTTTCTATACAAAGAAACTAATTTTCCTTGAATCTTAATTCTTTTTGCAGCGTATATCTTAGTGTCGTATTTTTTATTAGCACTTTCTAATGCTATGGTGTTTCCTTTTTTTCTAATTTTTTTAAGAGTTGCCTCTTCATTATCTATAAGAACAACTGCTATTTGGCCATTATCAGCGTTAGAACTTTTCTTAATTATCACAGTATCACCATCATTGATACCTGCCTCAATCATTGAATCACCTTTCACCCTTAATCCAAAGTGATCATCATTTTTGTTAAAGTCGGATGGTAAATTAATTTTATCAACTTCTTGTTGTATCGCCTCAATTGGAGTTCCCGCAGCTATTGAGCCAAGCACTGACACCTTGCTGGATTTGTTTGAAGTTTTGTCCAAGCCACCTTTAATAACACTGGGTGTAAAGCTATTAAACAAATCATGGGCGCTTGCATTTTCCGGTAATTTCACCACTTCGAGAGCTCTAGCTTTATGAGCCAATCTTTTGATAAATCCTCTTTCCTCCAATGCTGATATTAATCTATGAATTCCTGATTTCGACTTAAGGTTGAGCGAGTTTTTCATTTCTTCATAAGATGGAGATACACCAGTAGATCTAATTTTCTTATTTATGAAGAGTAGTAAGTTTTTTTGTTTTTTTGTAAGCATAGAACAAATCCTGTACATTTATGTTCTACAAAAGTTCTACTATAATATCAATGCCAAATTAAGCTTATATTACAAGGCTATTTTGAGGATTCTTTCCAAAAGCGGTGATTTTTTATTCAGATCTTTTAGTAGTGATTCACCAATTAAAAAATTGTTTATCTTTGTTTTTTTCAATATTTCTTCAACATCTCTCTCAGATTTTATTCCACTTTCACTTACAATAGGACCAGAATGACTATCCAAAATTTTATATAACTCAAAAGTTGTTCTGATATCGGTTTCTAAATTTTTAAGATTTCTATTATTAATACCAATTATTGCATTTTCAAAAGTAAGGGCTTTTTTTGCCTCTTCCACTGTATGTACTTCTACTATTGTGCTCATATTTAACTTTTCAGAAATATTATAAATTGATTTTGCTGTATTTTCATCTATAGCAGCTAAAATGATTAATATAGCATCTGCCCCGAAACTTTTAGCAAGATAAACTTGGTACGGATCAATAAAAAAATCTTTACATAAAACAGGTAATTCAACTTCTTTTTTTACATTTGTAATATCCTCAAGCTTTCCTTTAAAATAATTTTCCTCTGTCAAAATAGAAAGACAGGATGCACCTAAATTTAAATATTGTTTGGCAATAATTCTTGGTTCATAATTTTCTACAATAGTACCTGCAGATGGACTTGCCTTTTTAATTTCTGCAATTATAGATAATTTATTTTTATTTAACTTTTCCTTAAAATTAAAATAACTTTTATATGAAGATATTATATTTTTAAGATCTTCTATTTTATAAGAATTTTTATATTTTTCGATACTTTTTCTTTTATTTATAATAATTTCTTTTAAAGTATTCTTCATTTAGCTAAACTTAAAATATGATTTTTAACTTCTCCAGAGAGTATATGTTTCCTTAATTTCTCATAGGCATCTTTAAAAGAACTTGATTTATCAGCTACAAGCATACCAGCTGCCGCATTTAAACATACAGCAATTGAAAAATCATTGTCTTTACCTTCGAATATTTCTCTTATTTTTGTAGCATTATATTCAGGATCTTTTCCAACAATATTTTCAAAACTAGTAGATTCAATACCTAAATCTTTTGGATTTAAAACTATTTCTTTAATTTGTCCGTTATTTACTTCTATAATATCTGTACTTGCATAAGGGGAAATCTCGTCAAGCCCATCTCTACTATTTACAATTAAAGCTTTTGTTAAATTTAAATTTTTAAGTGCTTCAGCAAAGATTTTAATTAATTTTTTATCAAAAACTCCAACAACTTGCCTTTTTACTTTTGCGGGGCTACTTAATGGCCCTATTAAATTAAATATTGTTCTTTTTCCAATTTTTTTTCTAATTGGCCCAACATACTTCATCGCATTATGGTAACCTGGAGCAAACATAAAACCAAAATTATTATCTTCAATACTTGTTTGAACTTCTTTGGGGCCAAGAGTAATGCTAATATTTAATTTTTCTAGTACATCAGCAGACCCACATTTTGAAGATACAGACTTATTACCATGTTTGGCTACTTTAACTCCATTACTTGATAGCAATAAAGCTGCAGCAGTTGAAATATTTAGTGTATTTTTTCCATCACCACCTGTACCACATGTGTCTATTACATCATCTCTTACACTTACTTTAGTTGCCTTATTTCTTAAAATAAAAACACCACCAGCTATTTCCTCTGATGTCTCACCTTTGGCAGATGAAAAAGTTAGAAAATCATGTATTTGGTTATCGTTAGCTTTTCCCGACATCATGATTTCAAAAGCTAACTTACTCTCCTCAAAATTTAAGTTTTCTTTATTTTTTAGTTTTTTAATTATTTCATCCATTTTGTTTATAATTTAAAAAATTTTTGATTAGCTTTATACCTTCTTTAGTATTTATACTCTCAGGATGAAATTGTACTCCATGTAAATTGTGCTTCTTATGCATAATTCCCATTATCACATTATCATTTGTTTTAGCTGTAATTATAAAATCTTTGTTTAGAGATTTACTATCTATAATTAAACTGTGATATCTAGTTCCAATAAGATTGTTTTTTATACCCATAAAAATTCCTTTTTTTTTATGTGAAATTTTGCTTGTTTTTCCATGCATTAGTGTTTTAGCATTTATTATTTTGGCTCCAAAAGCCTGGCCAATAATTTGATGGCCTAGACAAACTCCAAGAATTGGTATTTTTCTAAATAAGGTTTTTACGATTCTTAAACAATTTCCAGCTTGACTGGGATTTCCAGGACCAGGTGATATGACAATTTTTTTAAATTTTCTTTTAACTATTTCTTTTGAATTAATTTTATCATTTCTCTCAACTTCAACATTACACTTCAAAGTTAAAAGATAATGGTAAAGATTATATGTAAAGCTATCATAATTATCTATAAGTAAAGTTTTCATTTAGTTTAATGCCTTAAGCAATGCTTTTGCTTTATTTACAGTTTCTTCGTATTCATTTTTTGGATTACTATCAGCAACTATACCAGCACCAGATTGTACATATATTTTTTTATTTTTAATTAAAGCAGTTCTTAAAGCAATGCATGTGTCAAAATCTTGATTTGCAGTAAAATATCCAATACCACCCGCATAAAGTTTTCTTTTAGACTTTTCTAACTCATCGATAATTTCCATCGCTCTTATTTTGGGAGCACCACTCACAGTTCCAGCGGGAAAACCTGATAAAAAAGTTTCAAATAGTGAAATATTTTGTCTAACTTTACCAGTAACATTCGAAACAATGTGCATAACATGAGAATATTTTTCTACATTAAACTTTTCTGTTACTTTGACACTATTAGTCTTTGAAACTTTTCCAACATCGTTTCTTCCAAGATCCAATAGCATTAAGTGCTCTGCAATTTCTTTTGGATCCTTTAACAAATCGGATGTCAATTTATTATCTTGTATTTTATTTTTACCTCGCGGCCTAGTTCCAGCTATCGGTCTAATTGTTATATTTTTGTTTAATAATCTTACGAGTATCTCTGGACTACTTCCCAAAATCTGAAAGTCATCAAAATTAAAATAAAACATGAACGGCGACGGATTTAAAGTTCTTAAAGTATTATAAATTTCTAAAGGAGGCTTGTCTGTTTGAGCCTCAAATCTTTGGCTTAAAACAACCTGAAAAACATCTCCTTTTCTGATGTATTCTTTTGCTTTCAGAACAATTTCTTTAAATTTAGATTTTGTTATATTTGATTTAACCTTTATTTTCTTTTTGTTTTTATGAAAATTTTCAGGAAGATTTATTCTTCCAAAGTTTTGAAACTCTTTAAAGTTTTTTTTAATTTTTTGATATTTTAATTCATAATCTAAAATATTTTCATCCTTAAATATGTTGTGAATATAAAATATTTTTTTTTTTAGATTGTCATAAATTATTAAATTTTTTGGCCTTATTAATCTTATGTCAGGTATGTTAATATCGTTTTGGCATTGATTAGGTATTTTTTCAATTAATCTAATTATATCATAGGAAAAGTACCCAACTAACATTGAGGACATACGCGGAAGATTTGGAGATTGTTTAACTTTGAAATCTTCAAATAGGTCGTTTAAATATTTTAAAACATTTTTTCTTACAATTTTTTTTTTCTTAAAGTCATCAATAATAATTCTATTGTTTTTTATATTATATATTTTATCGGGGTTAAAACCTATAATAGTATATCTTCCCCTTATTTTTCCTTTTTCAACCGACTCGAATATAAAACTATTTTTTTGAACCAAGATAAATTTGTAAAGATTTTCTATAAATTTATAATTTTTTAAAGTTTCTGAATAAAAAATTATTTGATTACATTTTTTTTTATGAAGTTTTTTTAAATCTTCTAAACTTGTATTTAATTTCATTAAATTGAGTTAATTAATCTTTCAAGAACTTTCTCATTAATATCTATTTTATAAATAGAATTTATATAACTATCATAAGATTTGTAAACTTTTGATATATATTCTGAATTAGCTTTTTTAATATATTCTTTGTAAATTTTACTATCACGGTCAACGATTGGATCAACTTCCTTGTTAATTTTAACCAAGAAATTTTTATCAGCTGTAGGATAATCTGTAATAATAAATATTTGACCATAATTATAATTATAAATTTGTTTTAACAAAACATCAGAAAAATATGCCTGGTCATTTATATTTTCTATATTTACTTTTTTAATCTCAACTCTATTTTTTTGTGAGAGATTAAGCATTTCTTTTTCATCAAATTTGTTATTATTTATTTTTTTTATTATTTTTTGATTTTCCTCGATTAAATTCAGAATTTTTAATTGTTTATTTATAAGATCTTTAACACTCTTATTATCAATATCTAGGTAGCTTTCTTCTTCATCTAATATTTCAACAATATAATATTCGTTATCAAAATTTATAATAGATGGATTATTTGCTTTATTATTTTTAAAAACTTCAATTACTAGATTATTATTAATATTAAAAATCTCACCTTTTTTATTATATTTTTTTATATTTATTAAAGGAGTTTTTTTAATTTTATCTTTTCCAAATGAAGTTAAATCAATAAAACTTTTTCCATCCAATATTTCATTTTCCAGATTATCTATTTTTGTAAAATAGATCTCATCGAATCCTTTTTTTCCAGTAACAATTTCAGGTGTAAGCTTTAGGTATTGGAATGTCATAAATTTGTCTTTAAAGAATTCTTTATTTTTTTCATAAAATTCTTTAAATTTAATTTCACTTATTTTTTTTTTAGAATAGATCTTATCTAAATCCAAAAAATCTACTTCTTTTGATTTATTTTCACTTTTATATAGTTCGTCAATTAGAAATGTTGGAAGTTTTAAACCACCACTGTAATAGGATAGAAGTTGACCTTTTGTCTCTAAATTCAAAATATTATTTTCATACTGAGGCGCAGTTATTCCATTTGAAAGAAGAAATTTTTCGTACTTTGTTCTTAAAAATTTTCCATCTTTCTTAAATCCTTCATCGCTTACTAAAATCTTTTTTAAGGATAAGTCACTTAGTTGAATTCCTTTATCTTCAGTTTCAATTGCAATTATTTTTTCACTTAAATAGTTTGTTAAAATTTCATTAATTAATTTTTCTTTACCCTTATTTTCTATCTCATCTCGAGTAATATTGATTGCACGTAAATAATCCATAAATTCTTTAGTGCTAATTTTTTTCTCATTAATTTCAGCTATTACATTTTGATTACCAGATCGAAATACATCACCCATACCCCAAAGAATAAAAGGAAGGGCAATTAGAGCCACTAAAATCTTCGCAAAAATAGATTTTGATAATTTTCTTATTGAAGCAATCATAATTTTAATCTATGAAATTTAAATTAAATATATTGAAAAATCTATAAAGAAAGTTTTGTTCATGTCTAGTGGTTTAAAGTATTTTGTAGGTAATTGGAAGATGTTTGGAGTAATCAGCTCCTTTAAAATTATTACTAAACTTAATAATTTTTTACAAAAGGATAAAAATAATAAAAAATATAAGATTATTATTGCACCACCATTTACGTTATTAGAAAGTTTTTCTAAAAAGTTAAAAAACAAAAGAATAAAATTATCATCTCAAAATTGTTTCCATAAAGATGGATTTGGTGCCTACACTGGAAATATAAGTCCATTTATGATTAAAAAAATTGGAGTAAACTATACTATCATTGGACATTCAGAAAATCGAGATAGTGGTGAAACTGATCAGCTTATTAATGAGAAAGTTAAACTGGCATTAAACAATAATTTAAATATCATTCTGTGTGTAGGTGAAAATAAGCAGGAAAAAAGAAATAAAAAAACAATACTTGTTTTAAAAAGACAATTAAATATTCTAAAAAAAAATTATCAATTAAATAAAATCATTATAGCTTATGAGCCAGTATGGTCTATTGGAAGTGGCAATGTTCCGTCTTATTTAGAACTTAAAAAAAATACTTTATTTATCAAAGCTTATTTAAAAAGAAAATTTAAGTTTAATAACTCCAAACTGCTATATGGTGGTTCTGTTGATCATAAAACAATCAATAATTTTAAAGCTATTAAAGAATTAGATGGTTTTTTAATAGGAGGAGCTTCTAAAAGCTCAAAAAAATTCATTGATATAATAAAAAACTTCTATAAATAAGTTCTATGGAAACAATACTTATTGCAACTAATATAGTACTAGCTTTAGTTCTGATTTTATTAATTTTGCTTCAAAGATCAGAAGGAGGTGCTCTTGGTTTAGGTTTATCAGAGGACAACTTTGCTTCAACAAGATCTGTTGGAAATTTTCTTACTAAATCAACAGCTGTAGTCGCTACTTTGTTTATAATCACAAGTATTTCACTGGTTGTTATATCTAGAGGTGAATTACAAAGCCCACAATCAGTTTTAGAGAAAGTTGAAGAGGAAAAAGATTCAAATACACCAAAAATACCAGAGTCCTCAAAATAAACTTTATTTTTTAATTAAAATTCGATATAGTGTCATTCCATGGCGCGATATGTTTTTGTAACCGGCGGCGTGGTTTCTTCCTTAGGTAAAGGTCTATCATCAGCTTCCTTGGCATCATTACTTCAACTTAGAGGATTTAAAGTTAGAGTCAGAAAATTGGATCCTTATTTGAATGTAGATCCAGGAACAATGAATCCTTTTCAGCATGGTGAAGTTTTTGTTACTGACGATGGAGCAGAAACAGATTTGGATATTGGTCACTATGAAAGATTTACAGGAATTTCCGCCACTCAATCAGATAATATTACAACAGGAGGTATTTACAGCCATATAATTCAGAAAGAAAGAAGAGGGGATTATTTAGGTGGTACTGTACAGGTTGTGCCACATGTTACAGATAGAATTAAAAAATTTATTTCTCAAGATGTAAAAAATGAAGATTTTATAATTTGTGAAATTGGAGGAACGGTTGGAGATATTGAAAGTTTACCTTTTTTAGAAGCAATAAGACAATTTTCAAATGATGTTGGAAAAAAAAATAGCTTATTCATTCATTTAACTTTAGTTCCTTATCTGAAGGCTTCAGGTGAATTAAAGACTAAACCAACACAACATTCGGTTAAAGAGTTAAGAGGTCTTGGTATTCAACCAGATATTATTATTTGTAGATCAGAAAGAGAAATTCCCAAAAATGAGAGAAAAAAAATATCTCTATTTTGCAATGTACCAATAGAAAATGTAATTGAAACAGTCGATGTTAAAACTATTTATGAGGCACCAATTAGTTTTCACAACGAAAAATTAGATCAAAGAGTGCTTTCTCATTTTAATATTAAAGGCAAAAAAACGCCTGATCTAAGCAAATGGAAAAATATTACTTCGAGAGTATTAAAGCCAAAAAAAAATGTAAAAATTGGTATAATAGGTAAATATGTAGACCTTAAAGATGCCTACAAATCTTTAGATGAAGCCCTAATTCATGGCGGTATTTCAAATAATGTTAAAGTTAATTTAAAAAGAATAGACTCAGAGAATTTAAAGCCAGAAAATATAAAATCATTATTAAAAGATGTAACAGGAGTTTTAATACCTGGTGGTTTTGGTAAAAGAGGCACAGAAGGTAAAATTGCTGCCATAAAATACGCAAGATTGAACAATATACCTTTCTTTGGAATTTGCTTTGGTATGCAAATGGCAGTTATTGAAGCTGCTAGAAACTTATTAAATATCAAGAATGCATCTACTAGTGAATTTGGAAATAATTGTACTCCAGTTGTTGGGTTATTAGAGGAATGGGAAAAAGGAAAGAAAAAAATAAAAGGAAGTAAAGTTAATTTAGGTGGAACTATGAGATTAGGTTTGTATGACGCGATATTAAAAAGCAATTCTTTAATATCAAAAATTTATTCTGAGAAAATAATTAAAGAAAGACACAGACACAGGTACGAAGTAAATATCAAATATAGAAATGAATTTGAAAAAAAAGGTCTTATTTTTTCCGCTTTGTCACCAGACGGAACTCTTCCTGAAATAATTGAATTAAAAAATCATCCGTGGTTTATTGGTGTACAGTTTCATCCTGAATTTAAATCTAGACCTTTTACACCACATCCTTTGTTTTCATCTTTTATTAAAGCAGCGGAAAGTAATGGAAAGGGTAATTAATGTCTCCTAAATCTGTAAAATGCGGGAAGTTAAGTATTTCCAACTCAAGTCCTTTCACTCTTATCGCTGGTCCTTGCCAATTAGAAAACGAAAAACACGCTTTAGATATGGCAAATGAATTAAAAAAAATTACTGAAAATCTCAAGATTGGTCTTATATACAAAACATCTTTTGATAAAGCTAATAGAACAAGCCTAAGTGGAAAGAGAGGCGCTGGGCTCGAAAAATCCTTACCAGTTTTCGATAAAATTAGAAATAAGTTAGAAATTCCTATTTTGACCGACATTCATACTATTGAACAATGTGAAATCGTTTCAAAACATGTAGATGTTTTGCAAATTCCAGCTTTTTTGTGCAGACAAACTGATCTATTGGTTGCCGCTGCCAAAACAGGAAAGGTTATAAATGTCAAGAAAGGTCAATTTTTGGCTCCATGGGATATGATTAACGTTACAAAAAAAATTGAAGAATCAGGAAATAAAAATATTTTAGTAACAGAGAGAGGGGCAAGTTTTGGTTACAATACTTTAGTTTCCGATATGAGATCAATACCCATCATGGCAAAGAATGGGTATCCAGTTGTATATGATGCTACTCACTCAGTTCAACAACCAGGCGGAATGGGAAACAAAAGTGGTGGGCAAAGAGAGTTTGTAGAATATTTATCTCGAGCAGCTGTAGCTGTTGGGGTAGCCGCTGTTTTTATTGAAACACATCAGGATCCTGATAACGCACCTTCTGATGGTCCTAACATGGTTCCATTGTCAAAAATGCCAGAACTTTTAAAACAATTAGTTCAAATAGATCGTTTAATTAAAAATGGTAAAAATTAAAAAAATTAAAGGACGACAGGTTTTTGATAGTAGAGGAAATCCAACAGTTGAAGCAGAAGTTTTTTCGGATAAAATTTCAGCTTTAGCTATAGTTCCATCTGGAGCTTCAACAGGAACACACGAAGCTTTTGAGTTAAGAGACACAGATAATAAAAAATATTTAGGAAAAAGCGTTTTTAAAGCAATTGAAAATATTGATGGACCTATTTCTAAAGCACTCGGAAATATTGATGCTAATAAACAGAAAGAAGTTGATGAAATTCTAAAAAATTTGGATGGTACTGAACAAAAAAAGAAGCTTGGGGCAAATGCAATTTTAGCAGTTTCTATTGCATCATGTAAACTCGCTGCTAAAGAAAAAAAAGTTTCTATATTTGAGCACTTAAGTAATTCTAAAGACTTTCAATTACCAATTCCACTTTTAAATATTATTAATGGAGGTGTTCATGCTAAAAACGATCTAGAAATTCAAGAGTTTATGATACGACCTGAGAACACAAAAACTTTTTCTGAGTCGATGAGAAGAAGTTTTTTAGTAATCCAAAATCTTAAAAAAATGCTCGATACAACAAATGTTGGTGATGAAGGCGGTTTCTCTCCAAATCTAAAAAATTCTGAAGAAGCAATTGAAAAAATAATAGAGGCAATACAAAAATCTGGTTTTAATCCAGGCGAAGATATATCAATTTGTCTTGATGTGGCTGCAAATGAGCTTAAAAAGCCAATAAATTTAGAATATTTTTTAAATTTAATTGAGAAATATCCAATTAAATCTATCGAAGATCCTTTTGCTGAAGATGATTGGAAATCTTGGAAGGATCTTAAAAAAAGCACAGATATTCAAATTGTAGGTGATGATTTGTTTGCAACAAATATAAAAAGGTTAAAAAAAGGTATAGAAGAAAAATCTGCAAATTCAATCCTGGTTAAGTTGAATCAGATCGGGACGGTAAGTGAAACGTTAGATGTAATAAATTTGGCACATAAAAACAGTTTCAAAACAATAATTTCTCACCGATCTGGCGACTCGGAAGATACATTCATAGCTGATTTAGCTGTTGCGACAGGATCGTCCCAAATAAAAACAGGTTCCTTGGCCCGTTCGGAGAGGGTATCTAAATATAACCGATTACTTAGAATTGAAGAGAAACTTGGAAATTCTGCAAAAATGGCTAAAATCTAATCATGAGATTTTTACATGTTTTAAAAAGAAGAAAACTACTATTTCTTAACATATTTCTTTTTTCATATATTTTAACAAATTTTTTTGATGGAGATAGAGGCTTATTTTCATACTTAGATAAAAAAAAACTAAAAGAGGACTTAATAATTGAAAAAAAGGTTTTACAAAAAAACTTAGAATCCCTGGATCATAAAAATAAACTTTTGACAGAAAATATTAATATTGATTTTTTAGACATTCTAATTAGACAAAAATTAAAGTATGGACATCCAAACGAAATAGTAATTAAATTAAATGAGCAAAACTAGACATCCAGAAAAAATTAATAAGCCGATAAATCCAATAAAAAAAAAACCAAAATGGATTAGATCAAAGATTATAGATAGTCAGATTTTTTTTAAAACAAAAGAAATTGTAAATAAAAATAATTTACACACAGTTTGCCAAGAAGCTAATTGCCCAAATATTACTGAATGCTGGAGTAAAAAACACGCAACATTTATGATAATGGGAGATACCTGTACAAGAGGATGTGCTTTCTGCGATGTTAAAACAGGAAAACCTAATAAGCTAGATTCTTTAGAGCCATTTAAAATTTCAAAAGCAGTAAAAGAATTGAAACTTAATCATGTAGTTATTACGTCAGTTGATAGAGACGACTTAGAAGATGGTGGTTCAAATCATTTTAAAGAAGTTGTTTTAGAGACAAAAAAAAATAATCCTAGTACAACTATTGAAGTATTAACACCTGACTTTTTGAGAAAAGGAGAAGCTTATAAAAAAGTTTTAGAGGCTTCGCCTGATGTTTTTAATCATAATATTGAGACAGTCCCGAGTCTATACACTATAGTTAGACCTGGATCTAGATATTTTGCTTCATTGAAATTATTAGAATCGGTTAAAAAAATTATTCCTAAAACTTTTACAAAATCTGGATTAATGGTTGGACTAGGAGAAAGAAAGCAAGAAATTATCCAAGTTATGGATGACCTAAGAGCTGCTAATGTAGATTTTTTAACAATAGGACAGTATCTTCAACCTTCACCTAAGCATTACCCTCTGCAAAGATATTATCAACCCCATGAATTTGTTGAATTAAAAAATATAGCGTTGTCAAAAGGGTTTCTATTAGTTGCTTCATCTCCATTAACAAGATCTTCTTATCATGCTGACGAAGATTTTAAAAAATTAAAAAATTTAAGAGATAAGCAATTAAAATGCCAAACGCTTCAGTAAAAAAAATTATTCCTTGTAAAAAAAAAGATCTTGTCAATATGATACTAGATATTGAAAAATATCCTGAATTCGTACCATGGTGTTTAAATGGAAAAATTTATAGAAAAGAAGATCTGGGTGATATGATTGAAATCGAGGCTGATTTAACAGTCGGTAAAAAATTTATAAATCAAACCTATAAAAGTCACGTAACCTACTATAAAGAAAAGGATAAAATTATAGTTATTAATATTGGTGGCCCGTTAAAACATTTAAATAACGAGTGGAAAATAAAAGAGATTAACAATCAGAGTGAAATTAATTTTGAAATTGATTTTGAAATTAAAAACATTTTTTATAACATGATTATGAAAAAATCTTTTGACCAAGGTCTTCAAAAAATTGCTAAGGCCTTTGAAGAAAGAGCAATATATTTATTTAAGAATACTTAAAATTAATTCTAGAGATTTTTTTACTGCTGCTTTTTGGATTTTAGAACGGCCTTTTTTTTTAAAAAAAAACTTATTTATTTTTACTTTATTGTCCTTTTTTGTGCCTATATAAACTAATCCAACAGGTTTTTGCTTTGTACCTCCGCTGGGTCCAGCTATACCTGTAATCGAAACAGAAATATTGCTTTTACTGATTTTAGCTAAATTGTTTACCATTGATAAACAACATTCGATACTTACCGCACCAAAATTTTTAATAATTTGTTTGGGTACTTTCAAAAGATAGTTTTTGGATTGGTTTGAGTAAGTTACCAAACCCATAGAAAATATTTTTGAAGATCCGCTGACAGATGTTATTGAGCTTGAAAGCATCCCGCCAGTACAGGACTCTGCAATAGCTAATTTTAGTTTTCTTTTTTGAGCAATTTTTACAATTTGTTTACTTAATTTGTTCATTATAAAAAATAAGTTTTTCCAATCATAAATAGTACAAGACAGATAACCACATAAAAACCAGCCAAAATGTCATCAAACAAAATACCAAAAGTATTTTTATATTTTTTATCGATATAATCTATTGGAAAAGGTTTAAGACCATCAAATAATCTAAACAATAAAAAAAACCAAAAGTAAATTTGTAAGGCCTCAACAGTGGAATTAGATCGATCTGAATGAAAGAGTTCGTATGATATTATAGGTATCGATTGTCCAATAAACTCATCTATTACTATTTCTTGAGGATCCTCATCTTTAAAGTGACCTAAACAGGAATACACCGCAAAAAAAGAATAAGATAAAACTCCAAATAAAAATACTAAAACAATAAGTACCGGAACATTGAAAAAATAAATTATCACAAATAATAATAATGTTGTAAACAATGATGCCCAGGTGCCTCGATATTTTTCAATCGATTGTCCAAATATAAAAAGGGTTATAAAATAGTAGTTAAATTTATTAATCATATTTTATTACAGAAGCGATAACTTCAGTGGCTATAGCTTTTTCTTTTCCTATAATACCTAACTTTTCTGTTGTTTTACCTTTAATATTAATTTTATTTTTTGAAATTTTACAAAGCATAGAAATATTTTTAATCATTTTATTTTTATATTTTTTTATTTTAGGAGTTTGAGTAATTATGTTTATATCTAAATTATTTATATAATATCCTTTAAATTTTATTTGAGTCATAATTCTTTTTAGTAAAACTGTAGATCTTATATCTTTAAACTTTTTATTCTTATCAGAAAATATTTGTCCAATATCTCCCATTTTACATGCACCAAGAATTGCATCTATAATCGCATGTAAAACTGGATCTCCATCTGAATGACCCAATGTTCCAATAGGAGACTTTATTTTTAATCCGGCCAAATAGAGTTTTCTTTTAGGAACTAGTCTGTGTACATCAAATCCTATTCCAAAATTTATCTTATTTTTAAGAATTTTTTTTAAAAGAGAAAGATCATTTTGATCTGTAATTTTAAAATTATTTTTTTCTCCGTCAATAAGTTTTATATTTTTTAAAGAATGAGCTAAAGAAAGATCGTCATCCTTATATGCAAATTTGTTTTCTAAGTGGAGATTAAATATCTCATTAAAGTCAAACGATTGTGGAGTTTGTGTTAAAAAAAAATTATTTCTAGATAGATTTAATATAGATTTGTTATCTACTCGTTCTTTCAATGCATCATTTATAGATATTCTCGGTATAACATTATTTTTTTTTGAAAAATTTATAATCTTTTTGATTAATTTCATGGAAAAATTAGGTCTTGCAGCATCATGTATTAAAACATTTTTACATCTGATTTTATTTTTTTTTAAATATCTCAATGCGATTAATGTTGATTCCTGTCTTGTATTCCCACCTATTAATTTAATAAATTTGAAAGAACTAATTTTATTAATGAACTTTTTATGTTTTTTATTAATAACAATAATAGTTTTTTTAATTTCATTAATTTCGTTAAATTTTTTTAAGGAGTATTCTAAAAGTGTTTTTTCACCAATTTTGATGAAAGGTTTCGGTATTTTCGATCCAAACCTTTTACTATTACCAGCTGCCAATAAAATTAAGCAAAAACTCATTATATTAATTTACCTTATATTTAGGTAAGTTAGTAAAAAAATTAAAAATGATTAAAACTATCAAAAATTTCAAATGGTTTTTTGCTGTTTCCTTCATGTGTGTATTGTTGGGTGTATTCACCTTTATAACTTTTATAAATCAGAATTTTATTTTTTTAAATGAAAATAATCTACAATATCTATTGATTCTAGATGTAGCTTTATTAATAATTTTCTTGTTTTTTCTTATCAGGGAAACATCGAAGCTTTTCTCTGAGTATTCATTAAAAAAAACTGGATCGCAAACAAGTTTTAATTATGTACTTCAGTTTTCCCTGTTCGCATTTATACCATCATTGATAGTAGCAGTTTTTTCTTTATTATTGTTCAATATAGGTTTGCAAAAATACTTTGATCAAAAAATAACATCTGCAGTAAATAACTCTTACGAAGTTGCAAAGAAATATATCGAAGAGTCAAAGAGATCGGTAGAAGCAGATATTTTCTTAATAAGTTTAGATTTAAACAATTATTATAACGTTTTTTTTTCAAACCAGTCACAATTTAAAAAATTTGTCAGAACACAAAGACTATTAAGAAAAATTGATGAAATTTATTTAATCGACAGTGCTGGGACTGTTTTAGTTAAAGATGTTAATAATCCTGAAAGTGAATTTAAAACTCCTTCTGATGAATATTTTAATCAGGCGTTAGAAGGCAAGCCGGTACCAATTGATCGTTCAGGAGAAAAAAAAGCAGCTTTTATGATTAAGCTAAACAATTATATAGATACGTATCTATATATTGCAAAAAACGTTCAGCCTCAATTATTGAATTATCTAGATCAAACTGAGCAGGCAGTTAATTTTTATTATACAGTGGAAAATAATAGAACAGGTATCAAGATTACATTCGCAATTATATACGTCATAGTTATTTCAATGTTGCTATTTTTAACAATCGTTTTAGCAATTGCATTTGCAGGACGGTTAACCAAACCTATCGTAAATCTAATATCAGCCTCCAAAGACATTAGTTCAGGGCATTTAGATAGTAAAGTTCCAGAAATTGAATCAGACGATGATATTAAAATTTTAAATAAAAACTTTAACAGCATGATAGATAGACTTAAAACACAACAGGACAAATTATTAACGGCTGAAAGGTTTTCAGCATGGGAAACTGTAGCTAGAAAGCTTGCACATGAAATTAAAAATCCATTAACGCCAATTCAATTATCTATAGATCGATTAAAGGAAAAATATTCAAATAAAATTAAAGAGGACAAAGAAGAGTTCAATAAATATCTAGAAACAATTAATAGGCAAATTATCGATATTAAGAAACTTTTAGATGAATTTTCAGGTTTTGCTAGAATGCCTTCCCCAATACTTAAAAAAATAAATATATTGGATGTACTAAATAGATCTATTGATTTTTATAAAATGTCACACAAAAATTTTAATTTAAACTTGGTTGGTGATTTAAAAGAAAAATATTTAATAGAAGGTGACAGTGAGCAGTTATATAGAGTTTTTATAAATTTAATAAAAAATTCCATGGAGGCTATAGATGAAAAGAAACAAAAAGATGAGAATTTACTTGGTAAAATTGATGTAGAAATATATAAAAATAATGAATATATAGAGATCAAAATGCTAGATAATGGCGCAGGCTTTAAAGACACGAAAGATATATTGAAGCCATATTACACTACTAAAAAAGACGGTACGGGTTTGGGTTTGCCAATAGTATCAAAAATTATTAATGAACATGACGGGGAAATTAAATTTTTGAAAAATCCAAACGGAGCTGAGATACACATTTATCTACCATCATACACATGAAGAACGAAGTACTAATTATAGACGACAATTTTGATATTCGAAATTTAGTTTCAAATCTTCTTAAAGATAAAAACTACGATATTCGTCAAGCTGCTAATTTTGACCAAGCCTTATCCGAAATTGATAAGAAATTACCCGATCTAGCAATTATAGATGTTAAATTAGACAAGGGTGATAAAGATGGGATCGATTTGTTAAAAAAAATTAAAACAAAGAGCGATCTAGTACCCGTTATAATTATATCTGGTCATGCAAATGTAGAAATGGCTGTCGAAGCACTAAAACTAGGTGCCTACGAATTTATCACCAAGCCATTTGCATCTGAACAATTGTTAAATTTTGTTAACAGAGCTTTAGAAAATATAAACTTAAAGAAAGAAAACAAGCAGTTAGAAAACAAGCTTTTTCATTCATTCGAATTGATAGGTGAGAGTAACCAAATATCTAAGATTAAAAAAATGATATCAAAGCTTTCATCTACAGAAAGTAGAATTTTAATAACAGGTCCAACTGGATCAGGTAAAGAGCTAGTTGCAAGAAAGATTCATAAAAATTCACCTAGATCAAAAGACCCTTTTGTTGTTTTAAATGGCGCTTTACTTCAACCTGATAACTATGAACAAGAACTTTTTGGAACAGAAAATAATGATGGTTCAGTCAATTATGGTTTTTTAGAAAAAGCAAAAAATGGTACCTTGCTCATAGACGAAGTGTCTGAGATACCGCTTGATACTCAGGCAAAAATACTCAGAGTTTTAATTGATCAAAAATTTAAAAGAATAAATGGAACTAAAGATATTAATGTTAATATAAGAATAATTTCTTCAACATCAAAGAATTTAAAAGATGAAGTAGCCATTGGAAACTTTAGAGAAGATCTCTATCATAGACTAAATGTAGTACCAATAGAAATTCCGCACCTGAACACTAGAACGGAAGATATACCAGTTCTTATAAAATATTTTCAAAAAAAAACTTCGGAAATTAATGGAATTCCCGAAATAGAGATAGATACAAATGACGAACTTTTATATTCTTATAACTGGCCTGGAAATGTTAGGGAATTAAGAAATTTAGTGGAAAGAATATCAATTCTATCTCAAAACGAAAATAAACAAAATATTGGAAGATTTTTGCATGAAATACTTAGTAAAAATTCTTCTGAGAGTTTGCAAGAGGCAAGTGTTTCCTTATCATTTCCCCTTAAACAAGCTAGAGAAAATTTTGAAAAAAACTATCTTCTAAATCAGCTTAAAAAAAATAAAGGAAATGTGTCAAAAACTGCAGAATTTATTGGAATGGAAAGATCTGCATTACATAGAAAACTTAAGTCTTTAGGCATCAAAGGTATAAACTAATCATGAATATTATAATATGCGGTGCCGGCATGGTCGGCTTTTCAATAAGCAAGCAATTACAAGCACAGGGTCATTCAGTTACTGTTATTGATCAATCATCAGAGGATATTAAGAAAATTAACGACACCCAGGATGTAAAAGGTATTGTAGGTAGAGCCACTTTTCCCTCTGTTTTAGAAAATGCAGGAGCAAAAGATGCAGATATGATAATCGCTGTAACAAGAAATGATGAAACAAATATGATTGTTTGTCAAATAGCTAGCTCATTATTTAATATATCAAAAAAAATTGCCAGAATAAGATCACAAGAATTTTTAGATGGAAAATGGAGTAAACTCTATAGCAAATCCAACATACCAATCGATGTAATTATATCACCTGAAAGAGAGGTAGCTAAAACCCTTTATAGAAAACTTGAAGCACCAGGTGCATTAGACAACGTTCCATTTGTTAAAGATAAAGTTAAATTGTTGGAAATTCTAATTGAAAATAAATGCCCAATAGCGAATACGCCATTGAAAGATTTAACAAAGAAATTTCCTGAATTTAAAGCGCATATCTTTGGAGCTTTAAGAAAAGAGTCTTTTGTTTTTCTTAAAAAAAATGACAAAATGCAAATAGGTGATAAAGTTTATGCCGTTGTTAGCAGCGATCAAATAAATAATCTTTTGTCTGTTTTTGGACATGATGAAAAATTTGCAAAAAAAATTCTTATTATTGGTGGTGATAATATCGGATTGCATTTAGCAAAATTATTAGAGTCCACTGATGGATTAAGAACAAAAATAATCGAAAAAAGCAAAATCAGAGCAGAGCAAATTGCCGGAGAGCTTTCATCTGCTATTGTTATATGTGGAGATCCACTTGATGAAAAAATTTTAAAAGAGGCGAATATAGAAGAGGTAGAAACTGTTTTTGCACTAACAGATGATGATGAGGATAATATAATGGCTTGCGTACTTGCAGAAAAATACAAGCCATCTAAAAGAACTATAGCAATCATAAACAAGCACAATTATAATCTTTTGCAAGAATCTCTTAAGATTGATGATTTTGTTGATCCACGAATGACAACAGTTTCAACAATCATGAAACATGTTCATATGGGAACAATAGATACAGTTTATACTTTATTAGATGGACAGTACGAGTTCTTAGAAGCTAAAATTTTAGAAACCTCAGAGCTTGTTAATAAATCAATTAAAGAATCAAATTTACCCGAAGAAGTAAGAGTCGGGGCAATTGTAAGAAAAAATAAAGTATTAATGCCTAAATCAAATTTTGTTTTTGAAAAAGAAGATATTGTTGTGGTCCTTTCTAAAAGAGAACAATTAAAAGAAGTTGAAGATATTTTTAGAATAACTTCATAAAATGAATATAAAATCTTGCTTATATTTCCTTGGATTAAGCTGTTTTCCAATCAGCCTGATGTCAATAATAAATATTTTCTATTCCTTTTACTTCAATTATTTAAATAATATTAATTCTTATTTAATAACTTTAATTTTAACTTTGTTTTTCGGTTTAATCTTTTTTTATATAGGAAAAAAAGAAAGAGAAAATATTAATATTTATGAACAATTGCTGTTAATTTTTTTAATATATTTTTTGATATCTTTTTTTATATTAATTCCTTTTTACCTAAGTTCATATAATTTAACATTTATAAACTCATACTTTGAAGCAGTATCTGGATTAACAGGAACTGGCTTTTCTACACTTGCATACATCAAAAATTTAGACTCACCATTAATTTTATGGAGATCTTCCTCACAATGGATAGGTGGGTTATATTTTTTAATATTTCTTGTGTTAATTTTTTCAAATAAACAAATGAGTTTTAAAATGATTAATCTTACATTTAGTCTTGAAAATAAGATAAATTTTTCATCTAATCTTTTAACTGTAACTAATAGGATTTTCTTAATTTACTTATCACTTTCTGTATTAATTTTTTCTCTATTCTTATTTTCAGGTATTAGATTATTTGATAGTTTAAACTTAAGTATGACAGTAGTGTCATCAGGAGGTTTTCTTCCCACCGACTCTTTGAACGATATTATTAAAACTGAACTCCAATCTATTTTTTTATGTTTTGCTTTTTTAATATCTTTTTTGAATTTTTATCTTTTATATAATATTTTTTTAGACAGAAATAATCTAAAAAATCATACAGAAGATTTATACTTAATTATTTTAGCTTTTGTTTTTGCTATAATTTTTTATTTTTTAAATAATTTAAATCTTTCTTCTGTTTTTATTAACGTTTTTAGTAGTTTGAGTAACTCTGGAATAAGTGCTTCAGCAGTTCCAGAAAATTACGGATTATACTTCTTAATACTGACTATGATTGGAGGTTCTGTTTTATCTTTAACTTCTGGCATCAAATTTTTGCGAATTTATATTTTAATGAAAGGATTTTTAATGGAGATTTCTAGACTTGTTAAACCGAACGTTGTTTTAAGTACAAAAATAATGTTTTCTAACAATAAAATTAATTCAGAAAATATTAAAATATCATTTTTAATTTTTATTCTTTTCTTTCTTGGTCTTTTTATTTTAAACAGTATTCTACTTGTAGACTTTTTAGATTTTGAAAATTCTTTTAAATTATCAATTTTAACTCTAACTAACACTGCATCATCTAATATATATGGAATGAATGAAATACTGTTTGCTGATTTCTTCACATTTACAAAACTTTCGCTTATTATCTTTATGATATTTGCAAAGGTAGAGTTGCTTGCAGTTTTTATATTAGTTAAAAAGGTATTTTTTAAAGATTAGTTTATGACAAAAATAGTTATAATTGGTGCTGGTTCCATGGGAACAGCTTTTGCATACCCGTGTGTTGACAACAAACACGAAGTAAATGTTATTGGTACACATTTAGAAAATCAAACTATAGATGAATTGAATAAAAACCGATTTCATCCAGGTCTTAACTTAGAAGTAATTAAGGATATTAAATTTTTTAAACACGAAAAAATCAAAGAAGTTTTTAAAAAAAAACCGGACTTAATTGTTGTTGGTGTGAGTTCAAAAGGAATTAATTGGATTGCAGGTGAATTGAAAAATATTTCGATGGATGATCATTTACCGAACCTTCTAATGTTGACGAAGGGATTAAGTGTAAATGGAGAAAAATATGAACTTCTAGTCGATAAATTAGATAGATTACTTACTGGTAATGGAATTAAAAATATAAATTTATCAGCAGTTGGAGGACCATGTTTAGCACAAGGTTTAGCTAATCGAGTCCATAGTGGTGTGGTTATTGCTAATAAAAAAATTGAAAATGCAAAATTATTATGTTCAATGCTTTCAAATGATTATTACCATGTATCTCCATCCTCAGATATAAACGGTGTTGAGGTTTGCGCAGCAATAAAAAATATTTTTTCAATGATAATTGGCGCTGCCTCAGGTCTAAATAAAACTAAGTCAAAAGGAAATTTATATTTAAATACTTCTGCAGCCTTAATTAAGCAATCTATTTATGAAATGGAAATTTTCTCAGAATTTTTAAATGGAAAAAAGGAAACAGTTAAAGGATTGGCAGGTCTTGGAGATTTGTATGTAAGTGTTGCAGGCGGCAGGAACAGCAAGATGGGTGCATTTATAGGTGAGGGTATAATTTTTTCTGAAGCAAAGAGAAGTAAAATGCCCAATATTACAGTTGAAGGTGCTGATTTAATTTTCGAAATAGGTAAAAAAGTTAAAAAAGACTTTGATGAAAAGAAACTTCCTTTAATGATTGCAATGATTAATTCTGTCTTAAATGATAAAAAGTTAGACATTAAATGGGAAAATTTTAATAAATGAAACTTTTAATTTCATATATTTTTTTATTAGTTGCAATTATTTCTGGTATAATTGCTAATGGCTTTTACCTGAAATCTAGCGAAGGTTTTACAAAAGTAATGCCAAGTATATTTGGTTCTGCAATAATATTATTAGCTTATTTTTCACTTTCAAAAGCCATGGAAAATATACCAATTGGATTTACATACGCTACTTATGGAAGTTTGACTACTATTGGAGCTTTATTATTTGGAATGTTTAAATTCAACCAAAGTCCAAATATTTATTCATTGGTTGGCATTTTTTTTATTTTGATCGGAGTTGTTCTTGTAAATTATTTTGGTAGTGTTTCATGATGAAAACTGTTAAAAAGTTATAATGGTTAAAATTGGAATAAACGGTTTTGGTAGAATTGGAAGGCTTATATTAAGAGCTTTATTGGAAAATTATAAGGATAAAATACAAGTTGTTGCCATAAACGATCTTGGCTCAATTGAAACCAATGCACACCTAATAAAATATGATAGTACGCACGGTATTTTAAATCACGATGTAAAAACATCTAAGGATGGTTTTGAAATTTCTAATCAAAAAATAAAAGTTTTTTCAGAAAAAGATCCTAGTAAAATTTCATGGGGAAAAGTGGGAGCCGATGTAGTTTTAGAATGTACGGGCATATTTTTAGATAAATCTTCAGCAGGAAACCATATTAAAGGCGGAGCAAAAAAAGTTATTATTTCTGCTCCAGCAAAGGAAGTTGATTTTACAGTAGTACAAGGAGTTAACAGTAAAGAATTATTGAAAAATCACAATATTATTTCAAATGGATCATGTACAACAAATTGTCTTGCCCCTGTAGCAATGGTATTAGAAAATAACTTTGGTATTGAGTATGGTTATATGACCACAATCCATAGTTATACTGGAGATCAAAAATTATTAGATACATTACATAAAGATTTAAGAAGAGCACGAGCAACAGAAGGCGCAATGATACCGACATCAACAGGAGCAGCTAAAGCCTTAAGCTTAGTTTTACCAAGTCTTAAAGGAAAATTAGATGGTACAGCTATAAGGGTACCCACACCCAATGTTTCTTTGATAGACTTTACCGTCGTTACTAAAAAAGAAGTTTCGGCAAATTCGATTAATGAAGCAATGCAAAAAGCATCTCAAAGTACTCTAAAAGGTATTCTTGGAATTAATACTAAAGCTTTAGTTTCAAAAGATTTTAATCACAACCCACACAGTTCTATTTTTGATATTACACAAACCCAAGTGATAAAAGGAAAATTCAGTAGGGTTTTATCTTGGTATGATAATGAATGGGGTTTCTCTAATAGAATGTGTGATACTGCAATACAAATTTCTAAATTAATTTAATTAATCAATAAATACACATATAAATCCATTTAAAACGTTCAATTATTGAACAATCTGATTTTTTGTAATATATTAATGTTATGAATCTTCGAAATAAAAACGTCTTAATTACAGGTATTGGAAAAGGTCTTGGAAGATCAATGGTAGAATATTTTTTAAAATCGGGAGCATATATTTATGGAATTACTAGAACAAAAGCAGATATTAATAAATTTAATAGTCATAAAAATTTAAAGCTATATGTTGGCGATGTAAGAAACATTAAAATAATTAGAAAAATACTAAAACAGTCTATAAAAGATAAAAAAATCATAAATGGAATTGTTAATAATGCCGGCATAAGACAAAGATCAAAATTTGAAAAAATTTCATCAAAAGATATTAAAAATATATTTGATATCAACTTTTTTTCAATTTTTGAAATTCTTAAAATATATATGGAATACGTGCACAAAAATAAAATCAAATCATCAGTTGTTAATGTCGGATCAATTGTTGGTGAAACAGGTTTTAAACATTTGAGCGGGTATTCTGCCACAAAAGGTGCTTTAAAAAGTTTAACTCAGTGTTTAGCAGTAGAATATGCTGATAGAGGTACAAGGTTTAATGTTTTAAGCCCTGGTTTTACCGAGACAAGTTATTTTAATAAATTTAAAAATAAAAAAAATTTATATAAATGGACACTTTCTAAAATTCCAATGTCTCGTTGGGGAAAAAGTGATGAAATATCTTCTCTAACAGCTTTTTTAATTTCAGACATTTCTTCATACATAACAGGTGAAACAATTAATATAGACGGAGGATGGATACATGGCTAAAAATAAAAAAAAAGTTATTGCATTAATTCCAACAAGACTTAATTCAAGAAGATTGCCAGCCAAAGCGCTTTTACCAATAAATAACATACCTATTATAATTCATGTTTATAGAAGAACACTTTTATCCAAGCTCGTTGATGATGCTATTATTTGTTGTGATGATATAAAGATACTCAAAGTTGCAAAAAAATTTGGAGCTAAAGCAATTTTAACATCCAAGCATCACGCAAATGGAACAGACCGGATTTGCGAAGCTTATAAAAAAATTTCAAAAAATTATAATCTTATTGTTGATGTTCAAGGTGACGAACCTTTAATAAGCCCTGTACACATTGATAAAGTTATTAAATATCATTTTAAAAATAAAGATGTAGATATTGTTCTACCCAATTTAAGAATAAAAGCAACGAACAATACAAATTTAGTTAAAATTGTTTCTAATTCAAAAAATGATGTTTTATATATTTCGAGGGCGAACATACCTCATGAATTTAGAAATAAAGTTAAACATTTTAAAAAACATTTATCTGTAATATCTTTTAAACCAGACTCTTTAATAAAATTTGGTAAATCCAAAAGATCAGAAACTGAAAAAGTCGAAGATATAGAACTTTTAAGAGCTTTGGACATTGGTCTTAAAATAAAGACTTTAAACTTAGTCGGCGATAGCTTTTCCGTCGATATCTTTGAAGACTACACTAAAGCACAAGTACAATTAACAAGAGACCGTTATTTTAAATTTTACAAATAAAAAAAAGTGAATTTAACTTACAAAATAAATAATTCAGAACATTTTGTTACTTTCTGCAAGGCAAATAACATTAATGCAATTTCTAAATCTCTAGAAAAAATTAAATCTGACAAAAATATTTTATTTATCTTTGATAATAAAGTTGATAAATCTTTAGTAGAAGAAATTTATCAAGAGTTAAAGCTGTCTGGCTGTAATATTTATACATTGAAATGTGAAGGTAACAAGTCTAACAAAAACGAAAAATTACTTTTTTCAATTATTGATTTATTACTCAAAAAAAAGTTTACAAAAAGATCAATAATTATTTCATTTGGAGGTGGTGTTGTTGGTGATGTATCCGCTTTGGCTAGCAGTCTTTATTTAAGAGGTTTGTATTATTACTGCATACCATCAACCATGACAGCAATAGTTGATAGCTCAATTGGTGGAAAAACAGCTATTAATTACCGTGGAGTAATAAATTCTTTGGGCACATACTATCATCCGAAAAATGTTTTTATATTAGAGCAGGTAATATCAAAACTTCCTGACAGGGAGTTCAATGCAGGTATTGCTGAAATTATCAAATGTGGTGTTATTGATAAAAACGGTATATTAAAATTTTTAGATAAAAACAAAAAAGAAATAATTAAACGTAAAAATTCTATAATATTTAAAATATGTTATTTAACATTAAAATCTAAGATCAAGTTTTTTCAAAATGATATTTACGAAAAAGACTTAAGATTAAGATTAAATTTTGGACATACCTTTGCTCATGCGATTGAAATGTCTATCGAAAATAATCTTAAAAAAGATTTTATAAGACACGGTGAAGCTGTTGGCCTAGGTGTTTTGTCTGAAATATTTTATGCAAATAAAAGAAAAAACGATTTGTTTAATTTAGTTTCTACACTTCTTAATAACTTTAATTTACCCACAAGTTTGAATCTTAAGAATTTACCTATTAATCCTGTTAAACTTCAAAACGACATTTATAAAAATATTTTTTTGGATAAAAAAAAATTAGACAAGTACCCAAGATATGTGAGTGTAACAAAAAAAGGCAGCGCAAATATTAAAGAAATAAAAGATTTTGACCTTATCAACGATACAATAATGAAAGTTTTGTTAGCATAATGACAAAAAAAGAAGATTTAAAATTTTTTGATCCGCAAATTGAGATAAAAGAAAAGGCTGTTGCTCAGAGATTGCAGTACATTCCAAACACAAAAATACCGCTACCTTCAGAAATTGAAATAAGCGAGTCAGGTATGTGTAACAGAAAATGTTCTTTCTGCCCTCGAAGTGCTCCAGATTACCCACATAAAAACGAGTTTATAAGTTTTGATTTGCATAAAAAACTTTGTGATCAATTGAAAGAAGTCAAATACTCAGGACTAATTATCTACTCAGGATTTGTTGAACCCATGCTTGATAAAAATATTTACAAGTTAGTTAACTACGCCAAAAAAACTTTACCCGAGTCCAGAGTTGAAATGATTTCAAATGGGGATGTTCTAAATGATAAAAGATTGAAGAAGCTATACGAATCCGGTCTAGATAGACTCCAAATTAGTTTATATGATGGAGAAGATCAACATCGTGAATTTATTAAATTAGGAAAAAAACTTAATCTTAATAATGACAAATACGTTTTAAGAGCAAGATACTTACCCGAGGAACAGGATTTTGGAATCACGTTAAGTAATAGGGGAGGAATGTTAGAAAATGCAGAATATAAGATTAAAGCTAGGGATAAAAAACTAGAAAAGACATGCTTTTATCCTAGTTATAAATTTTTTTTAGATTACAACGGTGATGTCCTTATGTGCTCTCATGATTGGGGTAAAAAAAATATTTTAGGCAACCTTAATAAAAATAAATTTCTTGATATATGGCTCTCAGATAAATCCAAATCTGCTAGGGATAAATTAAACAATGGTGATAGATCTCTCAGTCCATGCAATGTCTGTGATGTTCACGGTGATTTAATTGGAAGAAGCCATCATGAAGCGTGGAAAAAACTTTAAGTATTATGAGATTTAAAAAAAATGTTTTTATTTTAGGAGCTAGTTCAGATATTGGAATTAGCATAATGAAAATTTATCTAAAAAATAACTATGAAATTTTGGCTCATTTTAACAAAGGAAATTCAAATTTTTTTAATTTTGTTAAAAATAAAGATAGAATTAAATTAATTAAATTTAATTTTTTATCAACATCAAATAAAATAGAAAAATTCCTTAATAATAAAATATTTAAAAACTATAGTGTATTTATTAATGCATCAGCTTTTCTTAAAGAAATAGATTATAATAAGTTTAAATTAAAAGACTTAGAAGATACTTTTAAGGTAAATTTATATCCAGGTGTTCTACTAACTAAAATTATGGGTCAGCAAATGAACAATAGAAAATGGGGTAGAATTGTTCATCTTGGTTCTATAGGAGTAAAATATGGTGGTGGTAAAAAGAATTTCCCCTACTCATTCTCAAAACACGCATTGGAATTTTTCCCTGGTCATACAAAGGAATGGGCAAAAAATAATGTTCTTATTAACACTATTAGAGTGGGTGCTACCAATACTAAATTACACTTAAATTTACCCTCAAAAAATTTAAAAAAAAGAACAAAACTCATACCAATGAGTAGAATGGCAGAGCCCAGAGAGATAGCCGAGTTTGTTTATTTTCTTGGGTCCGAAGAAAACACCTATATATGTAATAAGGTTCCAGCTATTTCAGGCGGAGAATAATTTTAATGAAAAATGATCAAGTTGATTTATTAAAAAAAATAAAATTTTTTTTTAATTCTTTCAATAATGATAATTACAATCCGAATAAAAGTTCAATTTTTTATTTAGCTACCTATTCCAATTTAATAGGTTCTTACATTTTAAATTCATTAGTAAATTATAAAAAATTAAATTTTTTTAAAAATGCTAAAATTATTATTAAAGATATTATATATTCTCTTAGATACATAAATTTTAAATATGAAGATATAAATTATAATTTCTTTTATGATAAAATAATAATAACTTGGGCATTTAAGCAAAATTTTCAGAGCGATGGATCATTAAATGATAGATACTTTAACGTAAATTCAAAAAAATTAGAAAAAACTCTTTGGTTAGTTTTATACATGAGCAAAGAGCCTCCCAAAAATATTAATAAAAATATTTTTTTGATTAAACAAGCACAAAATCTAAATATTAATATTTTTCCAATTTTAATTAATTTAATAAAAAATATTTTTTTTATTTTTAAGGATGTTAAATATTATCTTGCTTCTGTGTCAACAGATAATTATTTTTCTGATATTTTTTTAAAACAAAGTAAAATATTTTTAAATGGAGAAGTTAAAAAAGTTATTATGCCTTATGAAGGTCAAGTATTTCAAAATAAATTTATAAATTATATTAAAAATAATTACTCTAAGATTAAAACAATCGGATACATTCACCCACCACCAATGGCCTTACCATCGAATTTTGTTTTTAAACATGGATCTCCAGATAAAATTTTAATAAATGGAAAAGATCAAGCTTTTTGCTTTAGAAAGTACTTAGGGTGGAAAAAAAATAGTATTAAAATTTTACCATCCTTTCG
>MDTB01036596.1_pt1 | contig 28152 bp, 31 predicted proteins | sample 811161 | NCBI WGS metagenome assembly MDTB01 (sample SAMN05326650, study PRJNA326480) | marine metagenome | isolation source: seawater | place: Mediterranean Sea | collected 2009
AAAAAACAGTTTTATCATTTAATTTTATATTCAATTTTAGTTACTTTTTCATCAGAAACTTATTCAGAGAATCTTGAAAAAGAAATTACAGTCACGGCATCGAAACTAATCAACAATAGCATGACAGGAAGCAGTACTGTTATATTATCAAAAAATGATATCCAAAAATATCCTGGTGCATCTTTACCAGAAATAATATCAAAAGTTCCTGGAATTTCATTCAAAGATTTGTACGGAACAACAGGATTTGGTTCATACCAGTCAATAGATTTAAGAGGTTTTGCCGATACCTCAATGTCAAACACGCTTATTTTATTAAATGGGCACAAACTCTCAAACATAGATCTAAGTGCAGATGGAGCAGATCTTGCAAATATACCAATAAACAGTATTGAGAGAATAGAAATTATTAAAGGTAATAGTGCTTCTGTTTTGTATGGAGGAAATGCTACTGCAGGAGCTATAAATATTATAACTAATCAACTTCCAGGAACTGAGGATTATTACCAGGCATCGACAACCTTTGGATCATTTGGTCAATTTGAAGGGTTTGTGTCAGGAACTAAATCTTTAGAAAACATTTCAGTTACAGGAAATTCAAATTACATTGTGACTGACGGTTATCGAAGAAATAATGCATTAAGACAAAAAACCGGAAATTTAGAGTTTAATTTTAATATCAACCCTAAACATACTTTACATTTTAACTTAGCTGCTCATGATCGATATATTGAATTGCCAGGGGATGTTCCGTCAACTCTTTTTTCAATTGACCCTCGTTTAACTGATACACCCCGCGATTTTGCAACAAACTATGGACAAAAGATTTTTATAAATTCTGCTTACATGCCTAATAATAGTCTTGAAATAATCAATGATGCAAGTTATCGATTTACAAAATCACAAGGATTTTTTTTTGATGAGTTTACAACCCATACGGATGCAGATATATATGTTTCGTCGTATAACCCAAAAGCAAAATTTAGATTTAAAAAATTTGGTTATACATTTGAAAATATTTCAGGACTTGATTTAAATTATACTTATTACAAACGTAAGTATATGTCAAATATGATTGGCGCTCATGCTGGGCGTGGAGCAGCCACCCGCAACGTGTATAAATTTTCAGATACTAACTTGGGTTTGTATTATAATTTTGAAACTGAATTAAATTCATTAAACAAGATAGGTTTTGGTGCAAGGTTTCAAGGTAACTGGTTAAAAGCCTCAGACTTTGTTGGCCCCGCACCTGGAGCTACCAAAGCTAACAGCGATTCATTAACTTATGATCCACAATATTCATATCATGTAGGTTATGAAAGGAGCCTTGAAGATTATGGAAATATCTTTGCCCGTTTAGGGAGAAGCTTCACTTACCCCAATGTTGATCAAAGAGTTGGGCAAAGCAACTGGAATGTTAATTCTGACTTTAAATTAAGAACGCAGACTTCAAATGATTTTGAAATTGGTCATAAATTTCAAAATAACGATTTAAACATTACCAATTCCTTTTACTATATGATGCTCAGAGCGGAAATTTATTATGATAACGTTGATTTTCTTAATAAAAATTTAGAGCCAAGCAAAAGGTATGGATTTGAATCTTCTGTAAGCTATACATTAAACAAATATGTCAATTTTAATAATTCATTTGCTTTTACAAAAGCAAAAATGAGAAGTGGTAATTACAGAGGAAATGAAATTCCTGGAGTTCCTAGTTTAACTAATACACTAGAACTGAACCTGAACCTTATTGACAATTTTACGCTTAGTACGGAACTATTTTATAGAAGTACTGCTAGGATGATAAATGATACCATAAATTTTCAACCAAAGATTCCTGAATATTACTTAGTTAATATAGGCTTGAAAGGAAAAATTAAGAATACTAAGGTATCCTTATTAGCTAATAATATTCTAAATAAAAGTTATTATAATTATGCCGTAAGTGGGAATACTCATAATCTCTATAATGTATATCCTTTACCTGAGTTTAATATTTTCTTTAAATTGTCTCAAGATTTCTAATGAAAAAAGAATTAAAAGCTTACAAAAAACTTAGTTTTTTTTTTTCATTTGCGATGCATGCCATTATCCTGGGGCTGTTGATTGAAGGAAACAAAAAGAAGCTTATTCCAAAGACATCTATGATAGAAGTTGAATTAAAAAGCTCTTATCAAAACACAAAAGAAATTCCTAAAATTGATAACTCTGACACTCTTAAATCAATTGATAGAAATATGGCTACAAAAAGGCAAACACCCTCAATTTCAAATAAAACAAATAAAAACTTAAAGGATGAAATAGATAAGTCACAAATCGACCCAAATATTAAGATTTTTTCAAAATTAAATGAAGAAAACTTTGATAGTAGAGACCTTGAAAAGAAAAATTTAAATAAAGAATCAAAAAAAAAAATTAAGAATCCAAAGTTTTCTTCACCTCAGAAATTAAGCAAGGTAATAACACCTCCAAAATCTAGTGCAACCTATAAAATTGGCTCTGAGAAAAATCCACATCCAACTTATCCTTTAATTGCTAGAAAAAAAGGATGGGAAGGTAGAGTAATACTTCAAACCGATGTAGATAAAAAAGGAAATGTTAAATTCGTAAGAATTTTGGAATCAAGTGGCTTTAAAGTCCTTGATGATATTAGTATAGAAACATTAAAAACATGGAAATTCAAACCTGCTAAATTGGGAAATAAATTCGTTGATGATATTGTAGATATTCCAGTTAAATTTGTTCTAACCAATTAGCTATATTATTTAAACCAGATATTGGCGTCCCCTACGGGATTCGAACCCGTGTTGCCGCCGTGAAAGGGCGGTGTCCTGAACCACTAGACGAAGGGGACAAACACTTGAAATTTTTTTATAAACATATATATATCTAATAAAAAAATATAGTAAATCAAATTATTATGAAATATATAGCACATATTTTTACATTTCTTTTAGCTTTTGCAACGCTAAAACCCTCGCTTTCTAACGCTAGAGAAAACGTAGACTACACTTGTTATAAAAGAGGTGTTGAAATTATTTATCCTTATGAAAATGCTATTTTTAAAATTAAAAAGATTTTCAATAACCATCCTGACAAAAAGAAAAAAGAATTAGTTAAGTTCAAACAAAGTTTTGAAAAAAATTTTTATGGCATTCCACTTTACAAAGAAGCTGGATGTTCAAATGCTAGACTTTCAGAATATTTAGAATGCTTAATATCTACTGATGGTAAGAACTGTAAAATTTACTACACTCAGATGAGAATCGTAGATTAATTTTTAATTACATCTTCAATACGCAACTCAATACTATCGTTCTCTAGCCAGGTGTTCTTAGATATGGCGACAATCAAACTAAACATTTCTCCCATATTTGACACTATATAGTCATCTATTGAATTATCAGTAGCGTTAAATGCAATTGATTTAAATTCATTTTTATAAATATCAGATACAATACAGGAAAGATGCTTCTCACCGACAACTCTTGGAAATTTAATTATACAATCTCTGATTAAAAATTTTGGAGTGACATTGCCAATCCCAAAGGGAGATATTTTTTGAATTTCATTATATAAATTCATATCTATTGAAGATAGTTTGAGGTCATAATCATAATATTTTATATATTCAAATGACTTAGGATTATATTTATCTATTAAAAAATTTTTCAATTCAGTAATCTTATTTTTTTTTACAGAAAAACCTCCGGCCATTTTGTGCCCTCCACCTGTTTCAATAATTTTTTTTTCCACAGCCTCAATTATTAAGTTACCAATATCAAAATCATTAACTGATCTACATGATGCTTTGCAAACATCAATGTTTTCAGAAATTACAATTGACGGTTTATTAAATTTTTCTACTAATTTACTTGCTACAATTCCTATAACACCTGGGTGCCAATTATCAGAATTAACACATATGACACTAGCATTATCGTCAACCTGGCGAATAGCTTCTTTTTCAACTTGAAGTTCTATTTTTTTTCTCAAAACATTATATTCATTTAATTGTCTTGCCATTACAAAGTTTAAATTCCTATCTGAAGAAATAAGAAGTTCTGTACCTTTAGAAGATTTTCCAACCCGTCCTCCTGCATTAATTCTTGGACCAAGAACATAACCTAAATGATAACAACTTACTTTTTCTTTAATGCCTGACTCATTTATTAATGACAACAGTCCGTTATTTTTTGTATTATTTAATATTTTTAAACCTTGTTTAACAAAAGCTCTATTCATTAAATCAAGTTTAACAAGGTCACAAATAGTAGCTAATGCGACAAGATCTAAGTAATTTAGTAAATTAGGAACACATAAATTTGTCTTTTTTTTTAGCTCTCTGTTTACTGAAGCTAGCAAAAAAAAAGCTACCCCAGCTGCACATAGGTTTTTGAGATTTGAATTATCTTTTTTTTTGTTAGGATTTACTATAGCAAATGCATCAGGTAGATCTTTTCCTTGTTTGTGATGATCAACAACTATAACGTCAATCTGTTTTTTTTTTATGTAATTTATTTCTTTTAAAGATGAAGTTCCGCAATCTAAAGTAATAATAAGCTCACATCCCTTATCTTTAAAATATTCCATTATTTTTATACTTGGGCCATATCCATCTTCAATTCTATCAGGTATATAAAACTCAAATTCAATTTCTAAAGCTTTCAGGTAACTACACATAATTGCTGTAGAAGCAGACCCATCAACATCATAATCACCCAACAATCCAATTTTTTTTTTTTTTATTATGAACTCAACTATCTTTTTGGTAGCACATTCCATGCTATCTATAACGGATGGATCTGGCATAATATTTTTAATAAGAGGATTAGAAAATTTTTCAAAACTTTCAGTATCGATTCCCCGTGATACTAATAATTTTGAAATTATTTGGTTTAACTCAAATTTTTTTTTTAAGTTACATTCTAATTCATAATCTGATTTTTTTTCTTTCCATTGAACTTTTCTCACAGATATAAGTTTACTCAAAACTTCTTTTTTTATTTTTTCTTCTTGAATTTCAACGTCAATCTGCATAATCGAAATTTAGCATAATTTAAAATGGTTAGTAATAAGAATATTCTAATAGCACAGGGTGGAGGACCAACTAATGTTATAAACCAGTCATTAGTTGGGATAATTAAACAAGAAAAAAAATACAAATCAAAAATTTTAGGATCTATAAATGGAGTAAATGGGATTATAAATAATCGATTTATTTCTTTAAATAAAATTTCTGAAAACGACTTGAAAACAATTGCAGATACACCAGGAGCAGCATTAGGATCCACGAGAGATAAACCTGATCAAAAATACTGTAAAGAAATTTTAAAAATTTTAAAAAATAAAAAAATTTCTAAATTTTATTACATAGGTGGAAACGACTCATCAGATAGCTTAAGAATAATTTCAGAATACGCCAAGAACATACAATATAAACTACAATGTATACATATACCAAAAACAATTGATAATGATCTAGTATGCAACGACCATACACCAGGATTTGGTTCTGCAGCTAAATACGTGGCACAACTTTTTTCAGGAATTAACTATGATGTAAAATCTCTTCCTGGTGTTTACTTAGGTATCGTTATGGGAAGACACGCTGGCTTTCTTACTGCATCATCGTCACTTCTTAAAAAAGAAAATAAAGACGGACCGAATCTTATATATATTCCTGAATCTCCATTTGAAATCAATACTTTTTTAAATCAGGTAAAAAGTGTGTTTAATAAATACGGAAGATGTGTAATAGCAATTTCTGAAGGAATTCAAGATAAACACAAAAAACTAATTTCTCAAAAAATCATTAAAAAAACTGAATATGATGCACATGGAAACATTCAATTATCAGGAACTGGTTCATTAGGAGATTATTTATCAGTAGAGATCAAAGAAAAACTTAAGTTACCAAGAGTACGTGCCGATACATTAGGTTATCCGCAAAGATGCTTTTTAGGTTCAGCTTCAGAGATAGATCAAAAGGAAGCACTAAAAATTGGTATATTTGCTGCAAAATATTCAAATAAACACATTACTTCTTTTTCGGCTGGAATTCTTGAAAGAAAAAAATTTACTAACCCCTACAATACAATTTTCATAGCCAACTCTCTGGAAAAGGTTGCTGGAAAAACAAAGGTAATGCACCAAAGTTTTTATAATATTAAGAAAAGCTTTGTAACAAACTCCTTTATAAACTATGCGCTACCATTAATCGGAAAGAATTTATTAAAAACAAAGTCAATTATTTAATTTTTTTTTACCCAAAACCTATACATACCAAGAAAAGTTTTAGGATAAATATTTTCAAACTTATCCCATAATTCAAGCTTTACTTCGTCATTTTCATTTGGAAAATGAGTTTTAAATGAATTTTTAACATTAGGGTTCATTTCATTAAATGCTATGAAATTTAATTTTTTACTTTCAAGTAATTCCTTTATTTTAATGAAATCATATGTATGTTCCGTGTAATTGAATAATAAGTCTCTAAAATTAGACAAACTAGAAAAATCAAGTAAACCTCTAATTGATTGAAGTTTTTTATTTTCAGAATTTAATATTTTTGTTCTAAATGCCCTCATATTATCTTCTGTGACATCTATTTTTTTTTTTTTATATATTTTCTTGTCCATTCAATTTCAGACCGAGCTCGCTTACTGTATAAACCCAAATATATTAGACCCTGGGGTTTTAGAACATTTACGAGAGACTCTAATCCATCTTCTGGTTTTTCCATATGATGTAGGCATCCCGTAGAAATTATTATATCAAACTTTTTATTTAGTAATTCTAGATCTAATAAATCTAAATGGTAGAAATTGATATTTTTAATATTTTTCTCTTTAGCCTTTCTTATGGCATAAGCAAGACTTACACTACTTAGATCTACTGCATGAATTTTTGAATCTTTATATGATGAATATGTAAGAGCTTGTTGTCCAGTACCACATCCAGCTATGAGTATTTCGGGCTCTTTAAAAGAAGTTTGAGAAAATCTTTTTGTTAATTCGTTTATATCAATATTTTCCATCGGTCTTAATGTATATCTCCATCGCGGGAAAGGGTTTTCTTCATACTGACTTTTCATTAATCTTGATGTTTCATTTGAAAAGTTAGACATAGATTTTAGTGACATAGCAACTTGTTTATCCTTATTAGGATCATGAAAAACATATTTTAAAAACTCATTAAATTCATTTGACTTAGAAATATAACTATCTAGTTTTGTTTTTAGATAATTACTTTTACTAAGGGGTTTATACAAAGAAATTAATAAAATACTTAGCTCACAAATATCGTCCTTTTTTTTTATTTTATTCTCTAGCTTTTTTAATAACTCCTTTTCTTCATCGCTTTCATCATAAATAAATTCACTGAAAAAGTTTTGTTCTGCAAAAACAATTAGGAAATAATAAATTTTCACTAAAAATTGGTTATCACTTTTTGATAGGAATTTTGTTAAAAGTTTTTTTCTTATTTTTGTAAGATAAAATTCAAGATCAAGGTCAGTAATTAAACATTTTTTTAGAATTAACTGAAATAATTTTTCATTAATAATATTAAGATCAATTAGACTTGATTTTCTGTTTTTATCATTCCTGTTCTTATAAAAGTTTGTAAGCTTTATTGCTTGAGGAAATGCTAATTGATGATAGATAAAATTATCACTAAAATAAAACTCAGCAATAGTTTTCAAAAAATTATAATTCTTTATGGTTATTTGGTTTCTGCAAAACAAATCAAAATTAATTAAATATAACTCAATGTTATCTTTGTTATTTTTTAAAATATTATGCAAATGGTGCATAGCACCATCAATATCATTTTCCTCTAATTTTTTTTTTCCTAAAGCTACGTTCTTTAAATCATCAGACATTATTAATTTTTATAAATAAAATTTTAAAAATTATTTAAAACTTTCAATCCGCATGAATGTTGTTTTTTTTAATACAAAACTTAAATTGTTAATTTTTCTTAGTGCTTTCATCATATCTTTTTCATTACAATTATGAGTAGTTACAACAATTGTTGCAATTTTTTTATCTTTTGAAATACGATCCTTTTGTAGCATTGACTTCATTGAAATATTATTCTTTTTAAATTCATTTGTAATACCTGAAATAACACCTGGCTGATCTATTGTAGAAAACCTTATGTAAAAACTTCCAGTTCTATCTGTGATATTAATATTTTTTAAATTTTTAATTTTAGACTGGTTTTTTACTTTTAATTCTTTTGTTGATAAATCAATAATATCACTTAATACAGACGTAGCTGTAGGTTGTGAGCCAGCTCCCTCACCTTGAAAAAAACTTTTTTTACAAAAATCAGATTCCACAACAATACCATTAAAAACATCATCAACTTTAGATATCAACTCATTTTTATGAACAAGGCAGGGATAAACAAAGTTAATTAATTTTTTTTGACGAATTTGTGCAATCCCTAAAAGTTTAACCTTATAACCCAATTCCTTAGCATAAATTAGATCAATAAGATCAATATTTCTTATACCCTCAACATAAATTGATTTTAAATCACAATTAATATTGAAGGCTAATGAGGAAAGAATTGCAAGTTTATGAGAGGTATCTATACCGTCGATATCAAAACTTGGGTCAGCTTCAGCATAACCAAGCTGTTGTGCTTTTTCTAAAATTTTTTCAAACTTTGAATTTGAGTTCAACATATTAGTGAGTATGAAGTTTGATGTACCATTTAATATTCCATATATTTTTTTAATTTTATTAGAAATTAAAAAGTCATTTAGTACTTTTAATATAGGAATACCTCCAGCAACTGCTGCTTCGTACTTTATTACACTTTTTTTTCTTTGTGTTATCTCATTTAGTTTTTTCCAATATTTGGAAACAAGAGCTTTATTTGCTGTAACAACATTTTTACCTTTTTCTAAAGCGTTAAATACTATTTTCTTTGAGATTCCATTATCTCCCCCAATGAGTTCAACTAAAATATCGTAATTATCAAAGCTAATTAATCTTTCAGCATCATTAAACAAGTTTATGCTAGGGAGTTTTATACCACTTTTATTGAGTTTTCTCCTTGATGCTATCGCAGTTATTTCAATACCAAACTTTTTTTGAATTGAATTTTTTTTGATTAATTCAATTACTCCTGAGCCAACTGTTCCAATCCCAGCAATGGCAATCTTAGTTTTTTTTACTGACATTAATTAATATATTAAGAAAATTTCGGTTCTTTGATTAGCAGTAGTTCCCGCTGGCATAATTTCTTTAAAGAGTGGTTTTGAATCAGATACACCTTGAGTAATAAGTTTTTCGCTTGGGAAGTTATATCTTTTTATAAAAATTTCAGCAACAGAGTTAGCTCTTTTATCAGAAATAACAAAATTAACGAGCTTATGTTGAGCAATAGGCATGTCTTTTGTTCTTTCGCTAGCATGTCCAATTACTTTAATTTTTGCATTTCTTTCCTTTGCAATTTTAGCAATTTTCTTAATTTTTTTTAGACCAGCGTTATTAACACTGCTCGAGCCAGAGGAAAAGTTAATAGTTGCAACTCTATATTGAATTTGTTCGTCTAAATCTAATTTAGAGCTTTCAAAAGTTTTATCAAATGATAAGACTTCTTGTGAAATTGAGGGGTCAATTACCTCTTCCTGAGTCTCTTCTTGAATTAAGTCAGAAATTGTTTCTTCTTCTTGAACTAAGTCGGAAATTGTTTCTTCTTCTTGAACTAAGTCGGAAATTGTTTCTTCTTTAGTTAAATCAGAGCTGTCATCACTGTCAATCAAGGAGGTATCGTATTCTGTAGTGGGGTTAGCTGGAAGCTTTTCTTCAGCAATTTCAAGCTGATCATCATTAACAAAATCTGTCTCTTCAAAATCCATTTCAGCATCAGCAAGAATTTCCTCTAATGTTGGATCTCTCCCTAGTTCATCAGATAATAATTGATCATCGCTGTCAGAGAGGTCATCAGATGGTGAGACCTTGTCAGCTAAATTTGATACTGTTTCACACGAAGTAAGCATAAAAAGTATCACGACAAATTTTATAAATAATGAGTTTATCACTTTTCGACTTTTCCAGAATTAAAAGTATAAATTAAAAGAAAAAACAACTCAAACTACTTTTTTAAAAATTCTTTACTTAATTGGTCATAGACAAGTGGTGTATTTTTCATTAAATCAATTTCAGTATCAGTTACTTTTCTGACAAATTTAGCTGGATTGCCAGCCCATAATTCAAATTTATTTACTTTTGTTGCTGGTGTAACAACTGCTCCTGCTGCAACAAAACCATATTCATCTATAAAAGAATTATCTAATATAACAGCACCCATGCCAATAAGTGCAAAATTATTAATTCTACAAGCATGAATTGTTGCATTATGTCCTATAGTAACAAAATCACCGATAACTGTGGGAAAACCCTGCTTTCCATTAGCTGAAAACCCATTAGACGAGACATGAATTATTGACCCATCTTGTATATTTGTTTTTTTTCCAATTTTAATAAAATTTACGTCTGCCCTAATAACTGAATTAAACCATATACTTGTATTTTTATCTATAGTTACATCTCCAATTATCTTTACTCCATCAGCAAGAAATACATTTTTACTAATTTGTGGAGTTTTATTTTTATATTTAATTATTCTAAAGTTCATTTTAAATTAAGGATTCATTCTCTTTAAAATCAAACATCAAGTTCATATTTTGAATTGCTTGTCCAGCAGCCCCTTTGATTAAATTATCAATAGAGCTAATTATTAAAATTTTTTTTTTTTCATAATCTTCGAATATGTTTATAAAAACATTATTTGTTCCTTGAACCTCTGATAGTTTTACAGGTTTTTCATTCTTTATTTTTACAAAAAAGGTTCCGTTATAATAATTATTTATAGCATCTTTAATTTGCTTAAGCTCTATATCTTCATGATCAATATAAATATTTGATTGTAAGCCACTAAAAATTGGTAAAAGATTGGGAACAAAAGTAAAGGAAACTTCTTTATTAAATTTTTTTATTTCTTGGTCAATTTCTGGAAAATGTTTATGAGATGTTACGGAATAAGAGTAAAAATTGTTGTTCAACTCAGCTGACAATTTATTCTCAACTGTTTTTTTTCCCGCACCACTAACTCCAGATTTTGAATCAATAATTATATGGCCTGAATTTACTATTTTATTTTCTAACAGTGGTATTAAAGGAATCAAAATTGATGTTGGATAACAGCCTGGATTAGAAATAAATTTAGATTTTTTTATTAAATTTCTATTAATTTCAGATAGTCCATAAACAAATTTATCTTTTAAGTGAAAATTTTTATGAGAAGTTTCGTAAAAATATTCGTAGGTTTTTTTATTTTCTAACCTAAAGTCTCCAGATAAATCAATAATAGAAATATTAGGATCTAAATTTTCTATAATTTTTGACTGAAACATACCTGGTGGCAAACAACTAAAAATCAAATCTACTTTGCTAAAATCAAAATCATTGTGGTCACTAATTTTTAATTTGGGTAAGTCTTTAATATTAGGATGAAGTTCATCCAAATTCTCACCAATTTTGGATTTTCCAAAAACACCAACAATTGTTGTTTTTTTATGTTTATTCAAATAATAGAGAAGTTTTGAGCCTGTATATCCAGTAACTCCAAAAACACATACATTTAAAGACATTGATTATCTCTTCGAAAATTGGGGACTTCTTCTTGCTTTATGTTTTCCGAATTTTTTTCTTTCAACTTTTCTAGCATCTCTTGTTAAAAAACCCATTTTTTTGAGTTTTTTTCTCAATGAGGGTTCAAGATTAACTAAAGCTCTGCTTATTCCATGTCTTATGGCTCCAGCCTGACCAGACAGTCCACCACCAGATACTGTTGTAAGAATTTCTATCTTATCTAAATTTTCAGTTTTTGATAATGGAGCTTCTAATATTGATGTATAAATTTTTCTTAAAAAATATTTTTCTACAGGCTTACCATTAACAACTATTTTTGGTTGTCCATATTTAATCCAAACCCTTGAAACAGATGTTTTTCTGCGTCCAGTGGCATAGGCTCTTCCTAATTTATCCAATACTGGTTTTTTTTCCTCATCAAGGTCAATGGGGTTTGACGAGTTACTTATACTAGTTTTAATTTCTTTATCTTCAGTCATTTTAGCTAAATATATTTTTTCTATTTAAAGAAGCAAAATCAAGCACTTCTGGTTTCTGTGCATCAAGATTATGATTATTATCACTAAAAACTTTTAAATTTGAAAGCTGTTTTTTCGATAACGCATTAGAATTCATCATTCTTTGGACAGCTTTTGTTAAAACGAGTTCAGGGTTCTTTCCAGATATAATATCTAAAAACTTAGTTTCTTTTATCCCCCCAGGATATCCAGTATGTTTAAAGTAAGTTTTTTTTTTTTCTTTTGAACCAGTTAATCTTATGCCTTTAGCATTTATTACAATTACATTGTCTCCACAATCTAAATGTGAGGTGTAAGTTGTCTTATGTTTTCCTCTGAGAATCATAGATATTTTAGAGGCAAGTCTTCCTAAAACCAAGCCGTTAGCATCAATCAAATACCACTTCTTTTTTATATCTTTTTGTTTTAATGAAAACGTCAACATAATACTAGAAGAACTTAGCTTAAAATTTTAAAGTGTCAACATTAAATTCTACTCTGCATTCTTTGCAAACCAGTTCGCATAATCAAAATTAGGGAGTCCAGATTTAATCTCAACAACTAACGGAATTTTATAATTATGTATTCTGTTAATGTATCTTTCAATTTCACTTTTTTTTAATTTGGTTTTTATAATCATTATTATTTCATTGGTAACGTTTATAGACCCGCCATCTAGATAAAAGCTGTTTACATTTTTAATTAAATTTATACACACTGCTTTTTTATCGGTAAGAAATCTCTTACTAATACTTTTAGCATTATTCAAATCAGATGTGGTTGTGTAGTATATTTTCATTTCTCCTCCTTGCAATTTTCTCGTGGTCGGGGCGACTGGACTTGAACCAGCGACCTCCCGCCCCCCAGACGGACGCGCTACCAGGCTGCGCTACGCCCCGATTTTTAATATAAATCTTTTAGTTTATTGATTAACTGCTTAATTTCTTTTATAAGGGTTTGTTTTTCCTTTTCTACAAAAATATTTTTCATCAAAACTTTTTTTGCTCCTTGAATAGAGTATTTATCCTCATGTAATAATTTTTTAATAATTATTAAGTTAGAAATTTGTTTTTTATCAAAATATCTATTTCCGCCTTTTCTTTTTATTGGTTTGATTGAATCAAATTTTTTCTCCCAAAACCTAATTACATAAACAGGTACGTTAATTATTTGTGAGACTTCACCTATAGTTCTTAATGCATCAAGATCTTTCATCAGGGTTATTCATATTTGAATTAATTGAATTGTGAAGATATTCTGATACTTTAAATGTTACAACATTTCTTGATGAAATCATTACCTCAACTTTAGTTTTCGGGTTTCTTCCAACTCTAGTTTTCTTATTTTTAATTCTAAAAATGCCAAAGTTTACAATTTTTACTTCATTTTTTTTTTTGAGGCTTCCAACAATCAAATCTAACATACTTTCAAAAAAAACTTTAGATTCTCTTTTTGATAACCCTATTGATTCATTTATGTGGGTAACAGTGACTGCTTTTGTAACAACTTTTGAAGTCATAGAATACTTATTTACTAAAATTGACTATAATAGTATATTATTGTAATCACAATAACCTTAATTAATTATGACCATAGTATTCATTTATAATTTAAGTTTTTTTATTAAGTATTAAAAGTCTGGGTGAAATTGTAAAACTAATATTTTTAAACTTTTAGAATACAACTTCCCCAAGTTAACCCACCTCCAATTGCACAGAGTGCTAAAATATCATTTTTTTTTAATTTTCCTGATTTATGGGCACTTGCCATTGCAAGTGGAATTGATGCAGCTGAGGTGTTAGCATGAAACTTAACAGTACTTATTGTCTTAGCCTCTGAAATTCCAAGTTTTTTTGCTGTACTAAGAATAATTCTTTGGTTAGCTTGATGCGGAATAAACCAACTTATATCTTTAACAGAAAGATTACATTGAGATAAAGCTTGCTCTGTTGATTCACTTAACTTCTTAACAGCATGTTTGAAAATATCTTGACCAACCATTCTTATTTTACCAACCTTTTGATTTAGTGAGGGGCCTCCATCAGCATAAAGACTGTCGATCCATTTACCATCTGAATAGATTTTTGATGCTAAGATTCCCTTTTTTTTTTGTGAGGATGAGATTACCAAACATCCTGCGCCGTCACCAAATAAAACACATGTTCTTCTATCTTTCCAATCAATAATTTTTGATAAAGTTTCTGCTCCAACTAGTAAAATTTTATTATATTTTCCTGATTTAATGAAAGAATCAGCTATTTGAATACCATAAATAAAACCTGAGCAAACAGCTTGTATATCAAAGGAGGGGATATTACTAATTTTAAAATAGTTTTGTACTTTTGTAGCAGTTGATGGGAAAGTATTATCAGGTGTTGTAGTAGCGATTATTATACAGTCAATTTCTTTAGGATCTATGTTAAAAGAATTAAAAGCATCTTCGGATGCTTTAATTGCTAGATGAGATGTAAATTCTTTTTTTTCAGCAATGTGTCTTTGTTTAATACCAGTTCTAGAAAAAATCCATTCGTCTGATGTATCAACAAATTTTTTTAGATCTTCATTTTTTAATAATTTTTGTGGAAGGTAATAACCATAAGCTGTTATCTCAGAAAAACTCATATAAATACCTTCAACTCTCTATTTTTTTTTTAATTTCATCAATATAAGAGTTTTCAATCAAGGAAACTGCTACACCAATTGCATTGCTAAAACCAAATGCATCCGTACCACCATGACTTTTGACTACAATACCGTTTAAACCAAGTAAGACTGCACCATTATATTTTCTCGGATCAATTCTTGTTTTGAATCTATTAATTGCTGGTTTAGATAAAAGATAGCCAACTTTAGAAATTAGTGAGCTTGCATAAGCATTTTTTAAGAAAGTAAAAATTAATTCAGCAACTCCCTCTGCTGTCTTAAGCGCAATATTTCCCGAAAAACCATCTGTGACTATTACATCGACAATACCTTTATTAATGTCATTACCTTCAACATATCCAAAAAAGTTAATCTTGGAGTTCATCTTTTTCAAATCATCAAAGGTTCTTTTTACAACTGTATTACCTTTTATTTGTTCTGAACCGACATTAAGTAGTCCCAATTTTGGATGTCTTATACCAAGAACAGACCTTGAAAACATATCACCCATTATAGCAAATTGAACCAAGTTTTCACTTGAACATTCTACATTAGCACCAAGGTCTAGAATCACAGTTTGACCTTTCATTGTTGGCATTAATGCAGCAATAGCTGGTCGATCAATAGCCTTTATTGTTTTTAAAACAAATTTTGATATTGCCATCAATGCACCTGTATTACCTGCTGAAACTAATCCATCGCACTCATTAAGTTTAATAGAATTTATTCCTAGTCTCATACTTGACTTCTTCAATTTTCTTAAAGCATTAACTGGTTGATCAGTTGAACGTATACTCTCAGAGGTATGAATGAATTCATAATTATTTAAATTTGAAATCTTTTTAAGCTCATCTTTTGACTTGTTTTTATCACCAAATAATACAAATTTAACATTGGGATAAGCTTCGGAAGCGATTGCAACACCCTCTATAGTAGTTTTTGGACCAAAGTCTCCACCCATAATATCAATGGCAAGAATAATTTTTTTCAAATTATCTCCAGATCTAGCTATCAGAATCTAGTTCATTATTCTCATCTATGTTTTCCATACTTATAATTGACTTTTTATTATAATAACCGCACGATGAACAAATGTGATGGCTTAATTTTAACTCCCCACAATTTGGACATTCTATAAAATTACTCGATGAAAGTCCAAGATGAGAGCGACGCATGTTTCTTTTTGAGGGAGTAGTTTTTCTTTTTGGAACGGCCATAATTTTACCTTTAACATGTTTGTGTACAAAATAAATAGATTCATTACAATGTTTTTTTTTTTTTAATTATTAATCAAAGCAAATTCAAATTTAAGATCTTCAAAATCTGAAACTTTAAGTATTGAAAAGTATTTTATATTTACAAAAATATATTCACCTAGCTTTCTGTAATTAATGTTTTTAAAGATAAAGTTCTTAATTAAACATTTTTGTATTTTTTTTAAGTCTCCATCTAATAAAATATCAAACTCTAAAGTATATGAATTTAGTCTTCCATAAAAATTTTCAACTAACTTTCTTATTTTTCTTGGAACACTAGAATCTGATTCTCCGGCCTCTCTTAGAAGAGACTCTAAGTCTTTGATAAAAAATCTAATGATTGAATCAATATTTTTTTCATTTAATTTAGAAGTTTTCATATACCAAAGTATTAAAATTAGATTGAGTTCAAAAATTTCTAATCTGCAATTAAACTCATCTGGTATTAAAATATCTTTAAAAAAAAAATTTTTTTTTGATTGTTCAATAATTTTATTATAAATAGATAGTAGGAAATTATTCATGTTTTTAAAGCCAGTATACAGTTTTTTATTTCTACTTTTAATTTTATTTTCATTAAACTCTTGTATAAGCCAGAAATTAGTTCACGGAAACCTTCCTGATGCTCAATTAGTTTCTATTTTGAAAATTGGTATTGATAATAAAAAAACAACAACTAAAATTTTAGGTGAACCTACGTTCATGGGGGTGTTAGGTGATAATTCATTTTATTACGTTGGAACAGTAAATTCAAAATTAGCATTTTTAGACCCTAAGTTAGATACTCAGTTTATTTTAGAGCTTAATTTCGATAAGAATAATAAACTAAAAAAACTTTATCTATATGACGAAAATGAAAGTATAGATGTTTCAATGTCATCTTTAGAGACTGAACATTCTGGGAAAAAGTTGACTTTTCTTCAACAAATTTTTGGTAATATTGGTGTAGGTGGTATGGGAAGAGGAACAATTATCGGAAGTGGAAAAGCAGACAACTAATACTTAGGACAACATTGATAAAAGAAGAATTGAAACAATATTGACAATTTTTATCATAGGGTTGATGGCTGGTCCCGCAGTATCCTTGTAAGGGTCACCAACTGTATCACCAGTAATAGCTGCTCTATGTGCTTCAGAGTTTTTACCTCCAAAATTTCCATCCTCAATGTATTTTTTAGCATTATCCCATGCTCCACCACCAGATGTCATGGAAATAGCCACGAATAAACCTGTTACAATTGTTCCAAGAAGCATTGCGCCTAATGAAGTAAATGCAGCAGAAGAATCACCGGATATAAATAAAATTAAATAGTAAGTAATAAATGGAGCTAAAACAGGAAGAAGAGATGGAATTATCATTTCGTAGATGGCACCTTTTGTTAAAATATCAACCGCTTTACCATATTCTGGTTTTGATCTTCCTGTCATTATACCTTTGTTTTCAGCGAATTGCCTTCTAACCTCATTTACAATTTTTGTTGCAGTTTTTCCAACAGCGGTCATCCCCATCGAACCAAATAAATATGGTAACATCCCCCCTATTAACAACCCTACTACAACATAAGGATCGTCTAAAGAAAATTTAACATCAAGGTTTGGAAAGTAGTATTTTAAATCTTGAGTGTAAGCCCCAAAAAGAACTAAAGAAGCTAGCCCTGCTGATCCTATAGCATATCCTTTGGTAACTGCTTTAGTAGTATTACCTACAGCATCAAGTGCATCAGTTGTCTTTCTAACGCTTTCAGGTAAGTTAGACATTTCCGCTATCCCACCAGCATTATCAGTAACTGGACCATATGCGTCTAAAGCAACAATCATTCCTGCTAAAGCAAGCATCGTAGTTGCAGCAATTGAAATACCATAAAGACCAGAAAACTTATATGAGAATATTATACCTAAAATAATAACAATTGTAGGTAAAGCTGTCGACTGCATCGAAACCGCTAAGCCTTGAATAATATTAGTGGCGTGACCTGATTGAGATGAATTTGCAACTGACTTGACTGGTGAAAATTCAGTACTTGTATAATATTCTGTAATCCACACTATTAAACCGGTAACAGTCAAGCCAACTAATGAACAATAAAATAAGTCTACACCAGCAAAGGATTCAATGAACAGATCACTGTTTACTATTACTTTATCCATACCTATAAGATATTCGGTGCCTATATAAATTAGAACTATGGATGCCAAAGCTGTTATAATTAAACCCTTATATAAAGCACCCATTATACTCTGTGATTCCCCTAATTTTACATAGTAAGCACCGACTAACGAAGAAATTATACAAACTCCAGCGATCAATAAGGGGTACATCATAAAAATCTGCTGATCGGAACCTTGAAATAAAATTAGACCCAAAACCATTGATCCAACTATAGTAACAGCATATGTCTCGAATAAATCAGCAGCCATACCAGCACAATCACCAACGTTATCACCAACATTATCAGCAATCACAGCAGGGTTTCTTGGATCATCTTCAGGAATCCCAGCTTCAATTTTTCCTACTAAATCAGCCCCAACATCTGCTCCTTTTGTAAAAATACCTCCACCAAGCCTAGCAAATATTGAGATTAACGAGGCTCCAAAGCTTAATGCAACCATCCCCTCGATAACTTTTCTACCCTCTAGAGAGGTAAAATATTCAAGAAAAAAATAATAACTAACCAAACCTAATAGTCCTAATCCAACGACTAAAAATCCAGTTATAGCACCAGATTTAAAGGAAATATCAAGAGCTTTTTCAAGACTTTGAGTAGCTGCCTCGGTGGTTCTCACGTTTGCTCTAACAGATACAAACATTCCAATGTAACCTGCAAGACCTGATAAAAAAGCTCCAATTACAAACCCTATAGAAACGAAAGGGTTTTCCATCAAATAAAAAAGAATTACTGCTATTAAAACTCCAACAATAGAAATTGTTAAATATTGTCTATTAAGGTAAGCTTGCGCACCCTCTTGAATAGCTGATGCAATTTCAATCATTCTATCTGAACCTTGAGGTTCTTCTAGTATCTTTTTTATTGTAAACCCACCGTAGAGGAGAGAGAGAATTGAACAAAAAAATACGATAAAGAATTCTACTGACATAGTCTAAGAAATGTTTATAGCACAATATAATTCATCTTCAACTGCAAAATTTAAAAATGACTAAAACCATCTTTGTGAAATTTTATAATTTTTTTATTTTCGTCACGAACTACTAAACCGCTTCCCTCTTTAAAGTAACCAACACATTTAATATTTTTAATTTTTTTTTTTTTAATAAAGATTTTTTTTTAGGACTTACAGAAAAGAATAATTCATAATCCTCACCAGAACAAAGAATGTATTCCCAAATTTTTTTTTTATCTTTCATGCTATTATAAATTTTTTTCAAATGATTAGATAATGGAATTTCGTTTAAGAAAATATTTGCCTGTAGGTTTGAAGTTTTAGAAATGAATTTAGTTTCTTTTAAAAATCCATCTGAAATATCCTTGCAAAAATCAGCAATACCAACAAGTGATCTTCCTAACTTTATTTGTGGCACTGGAGTGTAAAGTTTATTAAGAAAAAAATTTTTTTCTGATTTATCAATCGAAGAAAATTGACCTTTTTTTATTCGCAATCCAATTCCTGCATCACCTAAAGTACCCGAAACAAAAATTTCTGAACCTTCATAAGCAGTTGTTTTTTTATGAAACCTTCCTGAAACTATACCCAAAATGGTAACTGACATAAAAATATTTTTTGAACTTCCCAAATCTCCCCCAAATAGTTTCAAATTAAATTTTTTAGTATCATTTGCCAAACCTTCACAAAATTTTTTTAGCCATAGTTTATGATTGAGTTTTGGGATGGATAGATTTAGTATATAACCATAGGGTTTAGCACCCATTGCTGCAATATCAGAAAGATTTACTCTCAATAGCTTTTGTGCCAAACAAAAAGGATCATCAAGTTTATCAAAATGAATATCTTCAATCATCATATCTGAAGAAATAACCATATTTTTTTTTTTATTTAAAAAAGCTGCATCGTTTGATAACTTGAGTGATTCAGAATTTTTAGCTATTGGTAAAAAGTATTTTTGGATAATTTTTTGTTCTTCATTCATTTAAAGTATGTTTCTTTTGAAGATTAAAATAAATTTTTTCTAATATAGCATTGGTGAATAAGTACTCCTTCTCAGTGTAAAAAATTTCCGTAAACATTATATACTCACTTGCAATTATTCCGATTGAAGTATTCTTCGAAATAATCATTTCTGTAACTGCTACCCTAAGAATTGATAATAAAACAATTGGAAGTCTATTTAAATTCCAGTCTTTTTCAAGATTAGACTCAATTAGACTATCAACTTTATTTTTTTCTTCATTAAAGGTAACCAATAAAGTTTCAAGGAAATTTTTATTCAACTTATATCTTTGTGTAGTAATTTTAAAATCAAACTCAGGTTTGAACTCACTAGCATTTAAAAAGTAACTTTTAATTCCTTCATAGTCATTTTGATAATTTGAATTATAAAGAGCCTGTATAGCAACATATCTAGAACAGGTTTTAGATGAAACTTTTTTATTCATTGATTTTTTTTATTAAATTCAAACATGTTTTAGCAGCCAACCCACCTAAATCTTTTTTTTTTGGATCAGACCTTTCTAATGCTTGTGAATAATTATCAACAGTTAACAAGGCCGATGATAAGGGCAAAATATTTTCGTAAGCAACTTTATAAATTTGAGAAAATGTAATGTTTTTTACTACTTCATAATGATCAGTTTCACCTCTTATAACACAACCAATAATTATATACCCCAGATATTGTTTTTTATACTTTTCTAAAAAGTATGGAATTTCCAATGAACCACTTATACTTTTTAATTCAAATTCAATCTTTTCACTTTTCAAAACATTTAATATTCCCTTTTGAAGGTTTTTTGAGATTTCAGGATAAAAATTTGATGATATAATCAATATTTTTTTATAAAAGTCTTTTTTTTCCATTTATCTCTAACCCGAAACCATCCACTCCAATTATTTTTTTTGTAGAAGTAGTTAATAATGTTATTTTTTTTGCTCCTAAATCAGTTAGAATCTGAGCTCCAATTCCATACTCTTTAAGAATGCTTTTTCTTTTAACGTGAAAATCTTTGTCTAAAAGCTCCTTTTTTGGGTTTCTTATAATAACAATTATACCATTCTCTTCCTTTGAAATTATATTAATTGACTTTGATAACACATTGTTTTCAGGGTCCAATAAATCAGAATAAATGTTTAAACTATGCATACGAACTAAAATATTTTTTGTTGACGAAACCTTACCTTTAACCAATACTAAATGTTCTGTACCATCTATAATATTTTTGTAAATAAAAGTCTTAAAATCTTTAAGGTAATTAATTTTTGAATTTTCAGTTCTTACGCATTTGACTAATTTTTCCTTTTTAACTTTATATTCTATAAGGTCTTTAATAGATGACATTTTTAATTTATGTTTTTTACAAAATTTTACTAAATCTTTGAGCCTTGCCATGGTACCATCGTCGTTCATAATTTCACAGATAACACCATATGGAAACTTTTGATTCGTGGCCATTCTAGCTAAATCCACTGCAGCTTCAGTATGACCAGCTCTAACTAATACACCTCCATCGTTAGCTAACAGAGGAAAAATGTGTCCAGGACTTACCAAATCACTTGGTTTTGATTTATTTGAAACTGCAACTTTAATAGTTTGAGCTCTATCTTGAGCACTTATACCAGTAGTGACACCTCTTTTAGCTTCTATTGAAACTGTAAATGCAGTTCTATGCCTACTTTTATTACTATCAGTCATAAGTTTAAGTTTCATTTTGTTAAATCTTTTTTTATCTAAGGCTAAGCAAATCAAACCCCTTGCAAATTTTGCCATAAAATTTATTTTTTCTGCAGATACGGATGATGCACAAAATATTAAATCTCCTTCATTTTCTCTTTTTTCATCGTCAACAATTACTACCATCTTGCCTTGTGATAAATCCTCAATAATTTCATCTACTGGTGAAAGAAAACTATTCATTTTTTTAAAGCCTTAAATACGTATCTTGCTAACATATCTATTTCTGTATTCATAAAATCTCCGACTTTATTAAATTTTAATGATGTGCTTTCCCAAGTATGAGGAATTATTGCCACTTTGAAAGACTTGTTTGATACATCGTTTACAGTTAATGAAATTCCATTAATAGCAATTGAGCATTTATCAGTTAAAAATTTCATTATGTTTTCACTAGCCTCGAATTCAAATAACCAAGAATCTTTTAATTTTTTTATATTATTTATTTTACTGAACCCGTCAACGTGACCGAAAACCATATGTCCACTAATTTCTTGTCCCATTTTCAAAGATTTCTCTAAATTAATATAATCGCCAACTTTTAATTTCGATAATGTTGTTTTTTCTAAAGTTTCAGGAGACAAGTCAGAGAAAAAAACTTGTCCTTCAATCCTAGAAACTGTCAGGCATACACCGGCGCAACTAATTGACTCTCCCATTTTTATGTTTGAGAAGGAAGTTTCAATAGAAATTACCTCTCTATTTTTACTAGTATATTTTACTAGACCAATATCTTTTATTATTCCTGAAAACATTCTTGAAATTACTTTCTGGTTAAAATTTCTAATGTATCATTTCCAAATCTTTTTACATCTTTTTTCAAAAGCTTGATTTTTGATAAATCGTCTAACTCAAATGCTGTTGCATTTAAACCCTTTCCACCGATAAAGAAATTACCTCTAAAAATAAAAATATCGTCAAATTTTTTTTCTTTTAGGAATAATGAAAAAATTTTTGCTCCCCCTTCAACTAATAAATTACTAACTCCCATGCATGCAAGTTTTTTAAGAATATTTTCTAAATTATACTTTTTTTCAACTAAAGTAATCACCTCCACATTTAATTTTAAAAACTTTTTTTTCTTCTCGCTACTTTTTTGTTGAGTAAATATTAATGTTTTATATTTTTTACAGTTTTTAAAAATTTTGAAACCGACATCTAAATCAAGTTTTCTGCTAAGAATCACTCTTAAAGGAGTAAACTTTTCAAGTTGATTAATTCTTGAAGTTAATAAGCAATTATCTACCTTAACTGTATTTGATCCAACAAGAATCGCATCCATTTTTGACCTTATAATATGGTTGAAGGTATTCGATTGTTCGTTGGTAATTTTTGTTTTTTGTTTCTTTCTTGCAATGTGACCATCTAAAGATGTTGAAATTTTTAAAAAAACTCTGGGTCTTTGAACTTTTCTATTTAAAAAATATCCTCTATAAATTTCGTCTATTTCTCTAGACAAATAACCATCACTTACTTCTATATTATTTTCTATAAGTTTTTTTTTCCCTTTTCCGTTTACTCTTTTATCAGGGTCAGTAGTAGCAAAGACAACTCTATTTATAAATTTTGAATCAATAATTTTTGAAACACAGGATTCACCTCTTCCTTTATGACAACATGGTTCAAGTGTTGAATAAAGTGTATATTTTTTATTTTTTTTAAAATTGAAATTATGAATCGCATTATATTCTGCATGAGGTCTTCCAGAGTAACTAGTCATTCCTAAAGAAACAATTTTATTAACTTTATAAAGTGTATTGGATTCAACTAAAATTGAAACTACAGGGGGGTTGGGAAATGTTTTCCCAGCTATTTGTTTTAAGACAGACGTAGCTATTTTTATATAATTTAAATCAAAATACACTTAAAGGTTAATCATTTTTAAGATTTAAATTTTTATCAATGAATTTTCTGAAATCGTCAGTTTCTTGGAAGTCTCTATAAACGGATGCAAACCTAAGGTATGCAACTCTATCTAATTCTTTCAACGCATCCATTACTAGTTCCCCTATTAACTTGGAAGGAATTTCTGTTTCACCAGAGCTTTCAAGCCTTTTTTGTATACTATTAGCTATTAACTCTATCTGTTGAGCTTCTACAGGTCTTTTTCTGCAAGAGACTCCTATGGATCTAACAAGCTTTTCTCTATCAAAAATAACTCTTGATTCATCCTTTTTTATCACCATAAGATCTCTAAGCTGAACTCTTTCAAATGTGGTAAATCTAGCAGCACATGCTGGGCATTGTCTTCTTCTTCTTATAGAATTGTTGTCATCAGAAGGCCGTGAATCCTTTACTTGTGTTTCATCATGGCCGCAGAATGGACAACGCATTTATTATCCCTTAAATAGCTTGGCTATAAATTGGGAATTTGTCGCATAAAGCTTTAACTTTTAATTTTACTTCAGATTCTACTTTTGAATTGTCATCAGGGTTATGTGAAAGACCGTCAAGAACATCGCCAATGAGGTTTCCAATTTCTCTAAATTCATTTTCTCCAAATCCTCTGCTAGTACCAGCCGGAGATCCAAGCCTGATACCAGAAGTTACAAAAGGACTTTCAGGATCAAATGGTACTCCATTTTTGTTGCAGGTAATACCAGCATTTTCAAGGGACCTTTCAGCTGCCTTTCCTGTCAAATTTTTTGGTCTCAAATCAACGAGAACTAAGTGAGTATCCGTTCCACCAGATACAACTGCAAGGCCTCTTTCTAGCATGACATCAGAAAGAACCTTGGAATTACTAACTACTGCGTTAATATAATCCTTAAATTCAGGTTTAAGGGCTTCACCAAATGCTACTGCTTTAGCACAGATAACATGCATAAGTGGACCTCCTTGAAGACCCGGAAAAACTGCGGAATTGATTTTTTTTGCATGATCAGGGTTGTTAGTCAATACTATTCCTCCTCTAGGACCTCTCAGTGTTTTGTGAGTAGTAGATGTGACAACGTCTGCAAATTCAAGAGGGTTAGGGTAAACACCTGTAGCAACTAAACCAGCAAAGTGAGCCATATCTACAAGAAATAAGGCACCGACTTTGTCAGCGATTTCTTTGAATTTTTTAAAGTCAATGATTCTAGGATAAGAAGAGCCGCCTGCAATAATTAATTTGGGCTTATGTTCTAGCGCAAGACCCTCAACCTCGTCAAAATCAATGAGTGTTGTATCTTTATTGACACCATATTGAACTGCATTGAACCATTTTCCTGATTCATTGGGAGGAGCTCCATGAGTTAAATGGCCACCTGCAGCAAGGGACATACCCATAATTGTGTCACCAGGCTTTAAAAGAGCTAGAAAAACAGCCTGATTAGCTTGTGAACCTGAATGAACTTGAACATTAGCAAAATCTGCATTGAACAATTTTTTTATTCTATCGATACATATATCTTCAACAACATCAACGTGCTCACACCCTCCGTAATATCTTTTACCAGAGTATCCTTCAGCATACTTATTTGTAAGTATCGTGCCTTGTGCTTCTAAAACCGCCTTCGAAACAATGTTCTCTGAGGCAATAAGCTCGATTTGATCATTTTGTCTATGATATTCGTTTTTGATAGCATCAAGTACCATTGGATCTGTTTGCGTTAAACTGCTTTCGAAAAAAACTTGTGGTGTCATAATATCTCCTATTTAATTGATTCTACATGATTAAACTTTTCAAGTCTAGCTTGATGTCGTCCACCTTCAAATTCTGACTTAAAAAACATAGTAAAACATTTAATGGCTTCATCGAAAGAAATCAACCTCGAACCCAAAACTAAAATGTTGGCATTATTATGTTGTCTAGACAACTTTGCCATATTTTCATTAAAACACAAAGCTGCTCTGACGTTGTTGTATCTATTTGCGACCATTGACATTCCTACACCGCTTCCACAAATAAGCACACCTGATATATTTTTTGTTGATATCTCATTAGCTAGTTTGTGAGCAAAATCAGGGTAGTCTACGGATTCTTCTGAATGTGTACCAAAATCCTTGAATTCAAATTGCTTTTTAAAATAGTTCATTAATTTATTTTTTAGAACAAAGCCAGCGTGATCACTTGCTATTAATATTTTAATCACTTTGTTCTCCAAGTTTTTTTAAATCTTTTTTTAACTCTGAAGATAAAAAATAAAGTCCTATTATATTAGGAACTGACATTGCAAAAATCATAGAATCAGAAAAATTAATTACACTTCCTAAATTCATTGATGTTCCAATAATAGTAAAACTTAAAAATATTAGTTTAAAAGAATAATCACTTACCTTACTAATACCAAAAAGATATGTCCAACATCTTAACCCGTAATATGACCAAGTAATGAGAGTTGATAATGCAAATAGAGTGATTGCAACAGCTAAGAGAATTGGAAACCAAGTAAATACTGACTCAAACGCCTGTGATGTTAACTCGACACCTTGAATTCCATCTGCATTATTATACACACCTGTTATAATTATTACTAAAGCAGTCATGGAACAAACTAAAATTGTATCTATAAAAGGTGATAAAAGAGACATGAAACCAGTATTTAAGTGATTATCGCTTTTAGCTGGAGCATAAGCAATTGGGGCTGAACCAATACCAGATTCATTTGAAAAAACTGCCCTTTTTATTCCTGCAATCATCGAACCAATCACACCCCCGGTTGTCGCTTCAAGACTAAAAGCACCAACAAAAATCAATTTAAATGTTTCAGGTAATAAGGAAAAATGATTTCCAATAATTAAGATACAAGAGGATACGTAAACTAAAGCCATAAGTGGAACTAATTTTTCGGTAACTTTACCAATAGACTTGATTCCACCAAAAATTATTAAACCAACAATAATTGCAAAAATACTTCCCCCAAGCCAACCCTTGTTGTACAAAGGACTACTTAAACCTCCAGATGCCTCTACTATTTGCTGAAAAGCCTGGTTAGCTTGAAACATATTACCACCTCCAAAAGAACCTCCAATGCAACAAATTGCAAAAAAAATAGCAAGAAATTTTCCAAGTTTAGGTAACCCACAATTATCCAATCCATCAGATAAGTACCTAATTGCTCCACCTGAAACTGTCCCATCACTATGAATAACTCTGTATTTATGACCTAGGCTAACCTCAACAAATTTAAGAGTCATTCCAAAAAAAGCGGTAATGACCATCCAAATCGTCGCACCTGGACCTCCAATGGATATCGCAACTGCAACACCAGCAATATTACCTAAACCTATGGTACCCGACATAGCGGCAGTAAATGACTGAAAATGAGTAATCTCTCCAGGGTGACTCTCATTATCGTATTTTCCAAATGCAACGCTTATTGCTCTTTTGAAATACCTAATATTTAGAAATTTAAAGTAGATTGTAAAAAATAGACTTGCAAACAACAACCAACACACAATAAATGGAATATTCTCACCGAAAAAGTTGAAACTACTAAAAACAAAATTAGTAATCAAATCAGAAACAGGCCCAAGAATTAAATCTATTTTTTCGTCAATTGATTGTTCTGTCATAAAATTTTAATCATTCAAGTTTATTTTAATTTTTCAACCTAATATCTCAATAATTTTTTGGTAACAGTCGTAAAGTGAATTTTCTTCAATGCAATATGGTGGCATAATATAAACCGTATTTCCAAGAGGCCTTAACAACAAACCATTTTCTAAAAACTTTTTTTTTAAAAAATCACTCTCTTTGGACCCATATTTTAGATAAATTTTATTATAATCAAAGGCAGCTATGCTTCCTATTGTTCTTACTTTTGATACACTGCTTTTTTTTGAAATTTTTTCTAAACATTCTTTATGAATCAAACTAATTTTTTTAATCTTTTTAAAGGTATTTTCTTTTTTAAATAAATCTAAAGAGGCCAATGCTGATGCACAAGCAACTGGGTTAGCAGTGTAAGAGTGACCATGTAAGAAAGCCTTAGAAATATCACCACCAAAAAAATTATCATGAATTTTTTTGTCAAATACCGTTGCTGCGAGAGGAAGATAACCTCCTGTTAAAGACTTTGCCAAACAAATTATATCTGGTTTAATTTTTAAATAATCTGCTGCAAACATTTTTCCAGTTCTTCCAAATCCAGTCATTACTTCATCAAAAATAATTATAATTCCAGAATCTTTGAATTTCTTCAAAACTTTATCAAGAAATTCAGCCCTACAAATTTTCATTCCTGACGCTCCTTGAATTATTGGTTCAATAATTACGGCGGCGATTCTTT